>ERZ808028.308-NODE-308-length-47175-cov-5.200752_pt1 | contig 47175 bp, 46 predicted proteins | sample MGYA00380184_ERZ808028 | MGnify/ENA primary metagenome ERZ808028 (study PRJEB31490, sample SAMN06133397) | mouse gut metagenome | isolation source: J8_1 | host: mice | place: China: Chengdu | collected 2015-05 ...
TGACTGGCGGCACCCCTCCCGTCAGATACCTACCCTGTGTAGTCCCTTGTAAACTGTACTTTACTAAATACAAATTCAATGTATACAGAAAGAAATATATAAGGAGTGGGAGGGATTCCGCCGTAGTCGGCATTGTAGGAAAATCCAAAAGTTTAGATTTTCTCAAAATGCTTATCTTTTGGTCTTTGGTTCGGAATAGTGTAGTGCTGGCGGTCTATCTCTTGTTTTCGGTTGCTTGCTTCTTTACCGTACATGAGCATTACTGCCGGGGACAAAGCGTTTTGGAGAGCTGAAAAAATCAATCGGCAGCGTTTCCCAAAAGGTTCTGACTGCTCAGCTTCGTGATATGGAAGAAAACGGACTCGTAAACCGAAAGGTATATGCCGAAGTACCGCCGAGAGTAGAATACTCCCTGACAGAATTGGGACAAAGCTTGAAACCTATTCTCGACGCTATGTGGAGTTGGGGCGAAGATTATAAAGAAAAATGTAATAAATAACGAAAAGACCGTCAGGCTCAAACGAGGCTTGACGGTCTTACATTTTGTGATTGTATTTTAGAAAATCGTTTTGGTGTTCCTGTTTGCGAAGTTGATAGCCTTGTGCAATCAGCGTATCTACTTTCAGAGCAATTAGGTTTATGTCGGAACACATTGCCCGTGCAATCTGCTGAATGTCATAGCCGTTTTCAATGTATTCCAAAATGGTGTCGTCCGGGAGCGAAGCCTGAGAAGCGAAGATATTTGCTTCATACTCCATACGGTTCTCTCTCATATCAAAGATGTTGAACTCTTTGAACCCGCCGACAGCAACCGCTTCTTGCCTGTGTAGAACATCGTGCCCGATTTCGTGCCATAGCACTATCTGCTCCACGACCGGGTGCATACCGTTTTTAAGAAAAACAAAGCGGTTCTTCAGAATAACCTTGTATGCTCCACGCTGCTTGTCAAAATTCCGGTAGATGACATTGATACCAAGCTCTTTTGCGACCTTGTATGGGTCACGAGTACCGCAGCGGTCAATGAGCTTGTTTACGATTTTCACAATCTCAGCCGTAGTGTAATACCCCAATCCGGCTCACCTCCCATATTATAGTATATCGGATATTTACCCTATAATAAATTATAAACTATTATGTGTCCCATATATTGGACTTAGTTCACTTTGAGGATTACTCGTCTTTGCGGTATTTCTTCGGGGTGTATTTTTTATTGTTCTTCTTTGCAATAAGATATGCTTCCTGAATAGCGTCAACCATTTCACGCATATCCTCGTCAGCCATTTCGCCGCCGGCAAACAGACCGGTAACTTCTGCAAGCAACTCCTGAGCCTGTCTTGCTCCTCTGCGTCCGTACTTATCCTCTACATCGGCGATGAAAGCGTCGTCCTCAGACAGCAGATAATTCACATTTACATTTAAGGATTCTGCCAGCTTCTTATATCTTTCCATTCCTCTCGGACGGGATTTATCATTTTCATAAGAACCAATTATGCGTCGGGTTACGCCGATTTTAGCTGCCAACTCATCTTGACTCATACCAAGCTTTGTTCTCTCAGCCTTGACTTTTTCACCGAATGTCATTGTGATTTCACTCCTTAAAAGAATATTTACAGTTGAACTACCCATTTACTCTTGACAAGTACAGTTGAAGTGTATATAATATGAATTGGGAAGTTGAACTACACATAGTGTACACCAAACTACCCAAAATGTCAAGGGGGTTCAAAAAATGTTACGAAGCATACTTCATTGTGATATGAACAACTTCTATGCCAGCGTCGAATGTATGCTCGACCCCGCATTAAAGAAATATCCGATTGCTGTCTGCGGCTCTGTTGAGGAACGACACGGTATCGTGCTTGCGAAGAACTACAAAGCAAAGGCTTTTGATGTGAAAACCGGGGACGCAGTATGGCAGGCTAAACAGAAGTGCAAGGACTTGGTTGTAGTACCGCCCCATTATGAGGAGTATATCAAATACTCAAAGCTTGCGAGAAGCGTTTATGAGCGATATACCGACCAAGTTGAACCGTATGGTATGGATGAGTGTTGGCTGGATATTAGCGGGACAGAAAGCCTTTTCGGTTCGCCGGAAAAGGTGGCAAATGAAATTCGTGAAACGATGAAGTTTGAACTCGGCTTGACGATTTCTGTGGGTGTTTCCTTTAATAAGATATTTGCGAAGCTCGGCTCGGATATGAAGAAACCGGATGCAGTAACCGTAATACCAAAGGACACATTCAGAGAAAAGATTTGGGGACTTCCTGCCGCTGACCTGCTCGGTGTAGGACGGGCAACCCAGCGAGTGCTTGACAGCTATTGTATTCGTACCATCGGGGATTTAGCGAATACCGACCCTGAGTTCTTACGCAGAAGATTAGGAAAGAACGGAGTAGTTTTATGGAACTATGCCAATGGTAACGACCTTTCCCTTGTTGCCAAGAAAGACTTCGTTTCTCCTATAAAAAGTGTAGGACACGGTATAACAACAGTAGCAGACTTAGAGAAACCGGAGCAGGTGTGGCCCGTGTTTCTCGAATTAACCCAAGACATCGGACACAAGCTCCGTGTTCACGGACTAAGTGCAGAAGGTGTCGCAATACATATTAGAGACAACACACTCAATACAAGGCAATGGCAGACGAAGATTGCACTTCCTACACAGTCTCCGATGATTATTGCAAAGACCGCTTTTCAGTTGTTTGAAAAAAGATATGGGTGGAATAACCCTATTCGTTCTGTGACGGTACAAGCCATAAATCTTGTTCCACAAGACACGCCCCGTCAAATAGATATGTTTATGGACGCCGCAAAACAGGACAAACTGGAGCGAATGGAAAAGTGTGTTGAAGAAATCAGACGGCGTTTCGGAAAGGACAGCATAAGGAATGGGGTTCTGTGTCAGAACCTGCGGCTACCACTGGAAAAAGCCGAAATCACTATGCCGACAGGTATGGTTGGTTAAGGAGGGCTAAATGTGATTGACGAAAAAGAGGTTACGGCTTATGTTACGATACCCGACTGCTTTTTGCAGGGGTGCAGCGAAGATATAGTTATCTTTCGTGCGGACGGCGGAAACCATTTTACCGACTACGGTATATATGAGGGAATGTTCCTTTTCTTTGACCGGAAAAAACGCTTTAAGAAAGGAAGGCTTTCCTGTTACATCAATACTGCCGGAGATGACCGACCCAAGTACAGGGTGTCGGATAAGAACATCGACGGATACAAGCACTTGGGAAGATTAGTTTTGACTTTGAGAAATTACGAGGTATAAAAATGGAATCCGAAAGAAGAAAAGTTTATGTTGAAGTAAATGTAACACACAGACCTGATGGAACGGCTCGTCCGAACTTCATCAAGTTTGAGAATGATGAAAAATATGAGATAGACCGTGTAATTCAGAAATGCCGTGCGGCTTCCACCAAAGTCGGAGGAACCGGTATCCGCTACACGGTACAGATTTGCGGCAAGCCCACATTTCTGTTCGACGAAGAAAACGGAAAGTGGTTTGTAGAAGCAAAATCCTAATGGTAGGAGGTTTTGTAACTTGAAACATTTATCGAGATTTGACATCGAAGCGATTGCCGACAAGTATGTTCAGGCATATATGGCACTTCCCGATGTTCGTAACACACAAATATACAGAATTGACCCGGAGCTTCTCTTGGAGAGGGTTCTCGGATTGAATGTCGAATACCAGCACCTATCCTATGACGGTAGTATTCTCGGAATGACCTCATTTACGGAAATGGGTGTTCAGGTATTTGAAGATGATGATAACGAAGCCTTTTTCTTTTTAGATGGGAAAACCGTTCTCGTGGAAAAGGACTTGAACTTTGACAGCAAGCTGAAAGGCAGAAAGAACTTCACCTTAATGCACGAGGGCAGCCATCAGATATTTAAGATGTTGTTTCCAAATGATTACGGTGTGACACAGAAATCTGCCGGAGTACATTATTACAAGGCAAATTCCGAGAGGAATAAGCCAATATCCGATTGGGAGGAATGGCAGGCAAATACGCTTGGAGCAGCTATCCTTCTTCCCGAAAACCTTATAAAGCAGGGAATGTATCTGTTCAGTCTTGGAGAAAAGATTGAGTGTCTAAACAAGATATACTTTCCGGGTGTATATAAAAGGTTTGACGCACTTGCTGATTTTTTAGGGTGTTCCAAAAAGGCTCTTGCCATACGAATGAAACAGCTTGGACTTTTGAAAAAGGAGTATCTTGATAATCCTTTTGATTTGGTTACGGTTTATCCGGAGGTGAGCGAGCTATGAAATCGTTGGAACAAAAGATAATCGTAAGGTGCAAAAACTGTGGCTGGCGTATTCTTGACAAGGTAACAATGACAACAGGCGTTATTGAACTGAAATGTCCGAACTGCCACAGAGTAGTAGAGGTTGACTTGTCCCTCCGCAAAGGAACGGTCAAGTACAGATTAACAAGAAGTAGTAACAGAGCGAACAATTAAATATCGGACAGATGTACCGAGCCACGAGTCCTTGAGCGAAAGCTCTTGAGTCATCAAATTGCCGGACGCTGAGAATTAAGGGATAGAAATATCCTAATGTTCTTGGTGTCCGGCTTTTTTGTCGCTCCCGAAAGGAGCAAGACCGTGACATATAAGTGGCTGGCATATATCGCCAAGTATCCGTAATCTCCGAATTTTTGATTTCAACCAAATTCAAAAATTCAAATTCAAGGAGATTACGACAATGACAAAACTTACATTAGAACAACAGGAATTATTATTTGCGAATGACTGCAAGCTCATCAATCTGCGGTATGAATACCACGGTTACACCGGCACGGAGAAATGGGCGATTGTAACAGAACTGGCGGAAGAAGAATTGTGGGTTAAATACCCTGATGTTATTCGCAGGTACACACCGTTCATTCTGCTTTCTATGGCTCAGGGCGAAGTGATTGATGAGTCATACAGAAACAACGATAAGTACGAAAAGCGAGCAAAAAGAACAATCGATGTGTATGGATATGAAGATGACATCTCTGAACAGTTCCACCGGGAACTGATTACTCCGTTTGTTGACCCGTTTGAGCAAGCGGAGGAAGAACGAATTGAGGAAGAAAAGGAACAGCTCCGCCAGTTAGAAATTGCAAAAGTCAGAAAGGTATTGGAAATGCTGAAACCTGTTCAGAGAGAAAGACTGCTTAAAGCAATTTTGTTAGGTATGAGTTCAAGAAAAATCGCAAAGGAAGAAGGCGTATATTACAGCGTTGTAGATAAGTCGATTGCTGCCGCAAGAAAAAATTTCAAGAAATTTTATGAAAACCTCTGATTTTGGGTGTGCATTTTGACCCCCTTTGTCCAAATGAGTGAAGGGGTTATTTCAAATCCGGATACGAAATGCACTTTCAAGACTAAATGAACAGAGAGGTTATACATATATGCAGAGAAAAGAAATTCAGCGTGGAGATTTATTCTACTACGATTTTGGAAAAAGAGAGGGGTCTGTCCAGTCTGGTGAGAGACCTGTAATGGTAATTCAGGCGGACAACTTTAATGCAAATGCTCCGACAATTATTGTTGCTGCTGTTACGGCTGTGATGAAAAAGAAGTATCTTCCTTCACACATCATTTTGGGTGAGGACTTTGGTCTAAAGAAGCCGTCAATGGTTCTTCTTGAACAGATACAGACCGTCAATAAGGACGAACTGACAGACTACATTGGTTCGGTAAACGACGAAAGGCTTTGGAAGCAAATTAACGCAGCTCTTAAAAAGACTTTCGGTTTATGGATTTACAACACAGACAGAAACGGAGATGTTCGCTGCTTATGTCCCAAGTGCCTGAGCGACTATATCCACGACCCGAATTATGTTGTCAGGCGTCTTGACCTTTTTGCGAAAAGCAAAGACAACTGCGATAAGTGCAATAACAGCGGTTGGGATTATATCGTTTATGACAAACGCACCTCGGTCAAAGGAAAGGGGTGTAAAAATGCCTGAAAGAAAAGATAAGGAGAAATACAATATTCCTTTATGGCATAAGCCCAATCTTTCCATTGAAGAAGCAGTTGCTTATTCCGGCATTGGTAGAGATAAACTTTATGAATTGACGAATCCGGAGGATTGTCCCTTTGTTTTATGGATAGGTAACAGGAGAATGATTAAGCGTAAAAAATTCGATGAATATATCGAAAGGCAGTATTCCATTTAACCAAATTGTCAAGTGTGCGATGAGCCAATTCGCATCATTGGCTCATCAATCATTTTTATGTATCCTTGAGACATCAAAATCAAGGAGGAAAATCAAATGTCAGACAATCGAAAGAATAGTAAAAAGGACGAAGTGCCTATTTGGTTCAAACCAACTTTGAGCATTGAAGAAACTTCTCGATATTCAGGTATCGGTATGAGTAAATTATACGAACTGACTAATCCGGAAGATTGTCCTTTTGTGCTGTGGATTGGAACAAGAAGAATGATAAAAAGAAGAAAGTTTGATGAGTATATTGAAAGAGTGTACTCAATATGAGGGAGGAATCACAAATGGATAGCGAGGTTAATTGCCAAAGAGAATGGTTCAAGAGCCGAGGTTCCGATGTCCCTTTATGGAATAGGCAAAACCTATCTATTGAAGAAACGGCAGCCTATACGGGCATTGGTAGAGACACGATATACAAGCTCATAAAGCAAGACGATTGCAATTTTACTTTGCGTGTAGGGAAAAGAACTATGATAAAACGAAAGCGTTTTGAGGAGTACCTTGAAAAGCTATATTCGATATAAGGTGGTGAGAGTGTGCTGAAAGTAAGCAGTCCTGAAATATTGGAATATAGGAAGGCGATTGAGGAAAGAAAGCTGGATTTACCGATATGGGAACGCAAGGTTATCACTTGTGAAGAAGCAGCCGCTTATTCCGGTATTGGGATTAAAAGACTTAGAAAAATGGCATTGGCGAAAGGTTGTAATTTTTCAATCTCAAATGGAACACAGATTTTGATAAATCGTGAGAAGTTTGACAAGTATATGGACAAAATAGAAAAGGTTTAGGAGGAAAAGATTATGGCAAAGGCAAAAAGACGAGATAAATCAAGAGTAGTTCTTCGCACAGGAGAATCACAGCGAGCAGACGGTACATATCATTATTGTTGGACAGACGCCAACCGAAAAAGGCGTTATGTGTATGCCAAGACTCTTGACGAACTTCGATACAAAGAAGAGCAAATAGAAAAGGACAAGAAAGATGGCATAAAAGCGGAAGCTCGATATACTACCCTCAATGATATATATGAGCTTTGGAAAGATTTGAAGCGTGGTCTAAAAAACAACACTTTTGAAAACTACAAATATATGTATGAGACATTTGTCCGCCAACAGATTGGCTCAAAGACCGTTTCTTCTTTGAAAAAATCGGATATTAAGAGGTTTTACAACTACCTTGCAGATGAACGCCATTTGAAACCGGCGACTATTGATAATATCCATACGGTTCTTCATCAGATTTTGGATATGGCGGTTGATGATGATTATCTCAGAAACAACCCTTCCAATAATGTGCTGAAAGAGTTAAAGCAGTCCCATTGTTTTCAAACTGAGAAACGCAGAGCCTTAACGAGACCGGAACAGGAACTGCTCCTGAGTTATCTGAAGAATACACCGTCTGCAAGTTTGTGGTATCCTATTTTTGCAGTGTTGATTGGAACAGGGCTTCGTGTTGGAGAAGCGACGGGTCTAAGATGGTGCGACATTGATTTGGAAGAAGGTATCATTGATGTGAACCACACGCTGGTTTACTATGACCACCGTACCGAGGGAAGTAAGCGTGGTTGCTATTTTAACATCAATACTACGAAAACTCCGGCTGGCAAACGCCAAGTTCCGATGTTGGATTTCGTCAAAGAAGCATTCCTTATGGAAAAGGAAAGACAGGAGTTGCTTGATATTCATTGCGAAGCTGTTGTGGACGGATATACTGATTTTATCTTTCTTAACCGTTTTGGACAGCCGCAACATCAATCAACCCTTAACAAAGCAATACGTCGTATTATCCGTGACTGCAATGATGAACAGCTCCTGAAAGATGAAAATGCAAAGATTTTGCTACCGCATTTTAGCTGCCATTCATTAAGGCATACATTCACGACAAGAATGTGTGAGGCAGGGGTTAATGTCAAGGTCATTCAGGATACGCTTGGACACAAAGATATTTCTACTACCCTTAACATTTATACCGATGTAACGAAGGAGTTAAGGAGGTCTGAATTTGAAGGTCTTGACTCGTACTTCAAAAATGAGTATAATAAAGCGGCAAACATTTGACGTAGTTTTATTGTTGGCGACGAAAAGATACTTACACCATTTACACCAAATACAACATCAAATAGCACGTATAGGGCAGTAAAGAAAGGGTGTATCAAACAAAATAGGGCAGCAAATCATTTGGGGTAGTACAATGAATACCACTTTAGTAACCCAATAACCGAGATGTCTTTTCCGTCCCGACAATGAAACCTATTGACAAATAAGCCCGGTAAAATCAAGGGTTTGCAACCATAGTCAGCCGGAATAAGTTTGTTATTCCGGCTGTATTGACAAAATCAATACATTGTGTTACAATGTATATGCGTTAAGCCTTTAGGCAGTTGAGCTTGAAAAGCGAAACAATAACCACCCGTTTGACGGGTGGTTATGATTTATATATGATAAAGAGGAATGCTTATGAAAAAATTCGGGACTAAGCTGCCGGTTATATTATTGGTACTTATAATGATTTGTCAAATTGGTCTGGTATCATATCTTGGAGCGCAAAGAGCTGAAATCAAAGGCACGCATATAGATGAAATGTATTCGTATGTATTGGCAAACAGTTACGATGGAAGCAAAATCAGCACAATAGATTCTTATTGGGAGCAATGGATTGACGGAAATTCGTTAATGGAAACGATTACCGTTCAGAAGGGTGAAGGGTTTTCGTATGATAAGGTTTACTATAATAACTCCCTCGATTGCCATCCTCCGCTGTTTTATGCTTTGTTACACACGGTATGTTCGGTATTTACGGATCAATACACAATTTGGTTCGGAATCGCATTGAATATGTTTTTAATGCTGATTGCTGACATTTTAATATACCTTTTGTCAAAAGAATTTATCAATAATAAAACAGCAGCGGTATTGCCTGTGCTGTTATGGGGTGTTTCTTTAGCATGTATAAATACGGTTTTGTTTATAAGAATGTATATGCTGTTGGCTGTGTGCTCAATAGGTTTTTTATATATGGCGGTACGAAGCCTGAAAAAAGGTTTTAATTTAAAGCGTTGCTTTTTCCTTTTTACATTTTCTTTGTTAGGTGTGTTTACACATTATTACTTTATTTTATTTGCCTTTTTTGTAACGCTATCCTACTGTTTATATAAATTCTTTAAAAAGAATTTCAAGGAAGGATTGCTGTTTGGCTCAACAGTAGCCTTAACTGTAGGGCTGTTGCTGATAATATATCCCTGTGCAATTGAACAGGCAACAGGCTCAAATACAAATAATGTCGGTAATGAGGTATCTCGTTCCATATTGAATTTCTCAACGCTTCCAAATAAAATCATTGACTTTATTTCATGGCTTTCAGCATCACTTTTTAATAATAAATATATATTTGTGATAATTGGTGTGTTTGCTTTTTCATTTGTGACTGCAATGCTGATTAAGACTAAAATCAAGCATAAAAAGCTTATACTTGATAGTGAATTTAAATTGGTAATTGCTTTGCTTGTTATAATAATGGTTACCGTAGCTGCCTCTCTGCATATTGCAGGAGACTATGCTTCGGAAAGATATATTTACAATTTGTATCCTATTTTAGCGGTGTTGCTTGTTTCATTCATTTATAAAATCATTGAGAATATGGATAATAAAAAAATTGCTTTGATTGTGTTGAGCTTGATTTTGCTGCTGAATGCCGGAATTTATGCCGTTCATCCAAGATGCCGATATATGTACAGTGCAGAGAAAACAGAAGTTGAAACAATCGTTCAGTCAAATGCTAAAAACTGCATCGTAATAAACGCTAAATCAAAGGAAGATGGAAAAGCACACCAAATGATACCTACTGCAAATGTAGTAAGATTTAATAATTTTGAAAAAATATATTTAACAACAGCTGACAGCGTACAGGATATTGACGGTATTTTGTCAGGTGTGGATTGTTCAAAGGGTATTGCTGTCTATTTAGCAACAGACAAATTCTGGGCAAATGGATACGAACCGGATGAAATTTTTTCAGAGCTATTTGCACATACGGACAAGTTTAATGGTTATCGGTTTATTGAAGAGTTGGAGTTTGGAAAACTTTATTTGTTAACAGAACAGGCAGGTGCTGAAAATGAATGAGAATAATTTGAACTTGAGTTTGGTTGTTCCTTGCTACAATGAAGAAGAGAATATTGAATTGTTTTTTGATGAGGTAAATAAGGCTTTTGACGGAAAAATAGAAGACTATGAATTTGTCTTTATAGATGATGGCAGTAAGGATAAAACCTATGATTGTTTAAAGAAGTTATTTGAAGAGCATAAACAAAATTATAACATTCAAATCATATCTTTCAGCAGAAATTTCGGAAAAGAAGCAGCTATGTATGCAGGCTTGACAAAAGCAAAAGGGGATAAGGTTTGCATTATTGATGCTGATTTGCAGCAAAAGCCCGAAGTTGTTTTGCAGATGCTGGATGTTATGGAAAATAATGCGCATATTGATTGCGTGGCGGCGTATCAGAAAAAAAGAAAAGAAGGAAAGGTTATTTCCAAATTCAAATCCTTATTTTATAAAATAATCAACAAAATGACGGAGATTGATTTTGTTAACGGTGCAAGTGATTTTCGCCTGATGAAGAGAAATATGGTTGACGCTGTATTAAAGATGACAGAATACCACAGGTTTTCAAAAGGCTTGTTCGCTTGGGTAGGGTTTAATACGGAGTATATTCCCTATGAAGCCGCTGACAGAGAAAACGGTAAGTCCAAGTGGAATTTTAAAAGTCTGTTAAAATATGCAATTGAAGGTATTGTAGCTTTTTCAACTACTCCGCTGAAAGTATCTACATTTTCAGGCTCGGTGTTTTCTGCAATGGCAATAATTTATATGATATTTGTTATCATACAAAAGCTGGTGTCGGGGAATGATGTTCCGGGATATACGACTATCGTGGTTTTGGTACTGTTTTTAGGAGGCGTTCAATTAATCAGCATTGGATTAATCGGCGAATATTTATCAAAGATGTATATTCAAGTAAAAAACAGACCTATTTATCTGATAAAAGAATACCTGGATACACAGGAAACAGATAATTAAATATTATTGAGAATAATAGTGAAAAGTCCTTTCCTTATATTAAGGAATGGACTTTTTGCTTTATGTATATATTTTCTGTGCTCTGTTTTCAGTTGAGCAATTTTTTATTCTTCAAGCTTTGATTTATATGCCATAAAGTTCTGATAATTGTCATTCCAATAGGTGTATTTTTGATTGCCCTTAAGATTTTCAATAGAATAACTGCTTTTTATGTAATATCCAATATAATTTGTTATGGCTTTTGCTCCGCTGTAATTCATATGACTGCCCTTGTCACGAAAGCATTGTGCAGGGTCCAGACCGATTTCGCGATATAAAAGATTCAGGTCTATGAATTTAAGTGCTCTGCTGTCAGCAAATGCGGCGGCTGCATTGTGTCTTTCGTAATTCCACGATGATATTGAAGGAATTGCAATCATCAGAATTTCATTGCTGTTATCACGGCACAGCTTTATTAGTTTATCCATCTGATTCTTATTGACCTGTGGAATTTCTTCAGTAGTATCTGTTTTTTTCATATAATCGACGCAGTTTATTTTGCATATTTTGCTGCTGTATTTGTAGCCGTGTGTGTTGATTTGCCGGCTGTTATTGCTGCGTTTTAATACTGATAAAATATTTTGAATATCCTGCTTGAGAAAGGTTAGCCGTATTCTCATAAAAAGGTCTTTTATACAATATGATTTTTTGCATTCGTTTTTAATTCGCGGGTTATGGTCAAACAGCATATCACTGTCTATTATGACAAGTTTCGGCTTTTGTCTGTTAAAAAGCTTTTTCATTATATTAAAGGATTCTTCAATCGTCTGACGCGCACTTGCACAGATTGTGCTTGTGTATCCGTATTGATTCCACAAATCATAAGGTGAAAAGCCTGAGTATAAATTGCTGTTTCCGACACAGGCAATTTGTATACTGTTTTCTTCTTCATTAACAACAGAATAGGTTTCTTTTAAATTTATTTTTGCTTTTTTTATAATGCCCAATACGGCAACAGATGCAATATTATTAAATATCATAATAAATGACAGAAGGACAGAAACTATTTTAATTGATGTTTTTGTTTTATTATTCATACTAACAAATCCTCCTTTGTTTATTAATAGATTATACTTATATGAAATTAAAAGCTGATAAACGAAAAATAAAGAGTTTCTTAATATTATAAAGCTGAAAACCATTCTTAAAAAACAGCTCTTGCCGCAAGGGTATTTTTATTCAATTTGCTTGATTTTAAGCAGCTTTTGTGATACGATAACAAAAGATAGTTTTTGTTGCCGTCAGGCTGTTATTTAACTATCAAAATAAAAATATAATCTTCAGGAGATAGGATATAATGAGATCAGATTTAATTAAAGAGGGTCCTTCAAGGGCTCCTCACCGTTCTCTGTTGCGAGCTCTCGGTATTGATGAACTCGAAATGAAAAGACCTTTTGTAGCCGTTGTTAATTCAAAGAGTGACTACATCCCCGGTCATATGCATCTTGATAAAATTGCAGAGCAGGTTAAGGCTGGTATCCGCAATGCAGGCGGTGTTCCGTTTGAATTTAACACAATCGGTGTCTGCGACGGTATCGCAATGAACCACAGAGGTATGAAATATTCACTTTGCTCAAGAGAGCTGATTGCTGACAGCATTGAGGTTATGCTCACTGCTCATCCGCTTGATGCGATTGTATTTATTCCAAACTGTGACAAGATTGTTCCCGGTATGCTTCTGGCAGCCTGCAGATTAAATCTGCCTTGTATTTTCATCAGCGGCGGTCCTATGCTCCCCGGTAAGAGTACGGAAACTGAAAACCGCATTGGTCTTTCAGAGCAGTTTGAATATGTTGGCGCAAATGCAGTAGGCAAAATGAGCCTTGAAAATCTTGAATCCTGTGCATTCACAGCTTGTCCGACCTGCGGCTCCTGCTCAGGTATGTACACAGCCAACTCAATGAACTGCCTGACTGAAACCATCGGTATGTCACTGCCCGGTTCAGGCACAATTCCTGCAGTTATGAGTGCAAGATTAAGACTTGCCAAAATGGCCGGTGAAAGGGTGATGGACCTCCTCAAAGAGGACATCAAGCCAAGTGATATTATCACAAAGGAAGCAATCGAAAATGCCATGAGAACGGATATGGCAATCGGCTGCTCCACAAATACTATTTTACATTTGACTGCGATTGCACATGCAGCAGGTCACGATATTGACCTGGATGACCTTGATGCATACGGCAGAAAAACACCGCAGATTTGTAAGCTCAATCCTGCATCATCTGTATTTATTACAGACCTGAATGATGTGGGCGGTATTCAGTCCGTTATGAAGGAGCTTGCTAAGGGCGGTATGATTAATACAGATGCACTCACCGTTAGCGGCACTGTTGCCGAAAGAATTGAAAGGGCTATGGATGCAGATGGTGACATCATCAGAAAGCTTGACAATCCTTTCTCAGCAGACGGCGGTATTGCTGTTCTTAAGGGTAATCTTGCAGAGGATGGAGCTGTTGTTAAGAAGGGTGCAGTTGCTCCTGAAATGATGCAGCATAAGGGTCCTGCGAAGTGCTATAACAGTGAGGAAGAGGCTATTGCAGCTATCAACGGCGGCAAGGTTGTTGCAGGTGATGTTGTAGTTATCCGTTATGAAGGACCTAAGGGCGGACCGGGTATGAGAGAAATGCTTTCACCAACCTCTGCTATTATCGGAATGGGTCTTGGTTCATCTGTTGCACTTCTTACAGACGGACGTTTTTCCGGTGCAACAAGAGGTGCATCAATCGGTCATGTCAGCCCTGAGGCAGCAATGGGCGGTACAATCGCACTTGTTGAGGACGGCGACGAGATTGAAATTGATATTCCTGCAAGAGTGCTCAGAGTGAATGTCAGCGACGAGGTGCTTGCTGAAAGAAAATCAAAGTGGACTCCTCCTGTGCAGGAGCTTACAGGCTATTTGAAGAGATATGCACAGCACGTTACAAGCGGCGCTAAGGGTGCTGTTTTTGAGGACTAAGCATGAGCGGCAGTGTTAAAAAACATCGCAGAAAAGCAGTTAATGAATACGCTTTAAAAACGATTTCCTATCTGATAATTATGCTTGCTGTTACTGTTGCGGCTGTATTTCTATTGATAAAGCCTGTTACAGAGCTTGTTCATAGGGTTGAGTCTTATGTGCCTATGGAGGTGCGTGATGTTCAGCTTGATGACAGCACCTATAATCCTTCAGATGAAAAAAATGACTTGATACAATATGACTATGGTGCTAAAATCGGTGTTATAACAAGTGACAGCTTTGGCTTGAACAGCAGTATTTATTGCGGAGCAAACAGGGCTTCCATGGCTGAGGGTGTCGGTTTTGATAAAAAGAGCGGACTTATCGGTGACAATGGTACAACTGTAATTGCAGGGTATTTGGAAAGCAGTTTTTCTGCTCTTGAATATGCAGAGGTGGGTGATGAACTGAACATTACTACCTCATATGGTGATTTCAGATACAGAATAACCGATATTCAGTATTCCCGAAGTGAGGGAAGCAGCTTGAAAAACAGCGGCAGCTCCTTAGTGCTTTGCGCATTTTGCTCCGAATTTTCTCAGCACAGCGGTGAAAACCTTATCGTTTTTGCCGATAAAGCAGATGGGGAGGTGCACTGATATGACAGCCTCATATTCTGAATCAAAGCTTATTCGTTTTTTAAGAACAATACTTTCCTTCCTGCTGGCGATTGATATTGCTGTTGTGGGTATGGCTTTTTGTTTCAGTACTAATTTTCTAAACAGTAATAAAATAGAAAAATGCTTTAACGATTATTCCTATATATCAGGAGTAAGAGAAAATATTATAAGCTATGTTGACGATGCGTATCTGCGAAACGGTCTTGACAGTGAAAATGTTGATGAAATTATCAGTGTTGACGCTGTAAAAAATGTTGTTGAGGGATATACCGGTTATTATATTTCACAAAGAGTCGGATTTGACGAGGATTTGTATATAAAATCAATTACATCTGTTTGTGACAATCTGAAGCTTGATATTAAGGAACAGATTAAACTTACAAACCAGACGGATAATGACGCAGCAGTTGAACATTTAGTCAGAGCCGTTTCCGATTATTTTATAAATGAAATAAATATATCGGGCATTAATCATCTTGAAACATTGCTGAATGTGGGGATACCTGCTTCCTATGGCGTGCTTGGTGTAAGCTTGTTTCTCTTTGTCGCAATCGGGCTGATATTAATTTTCCTTGGTGAAAAGAATTACAGATACCGTTCAATAAGTGCAGTGAGCATCAGCTTTTTAACGGCGGGATTTTTTGAAATCTTTCTTGCAGGTATTGTTTTAATTATTTCCAATATTAAAAAATTTGATATATATCCAATCTATTTGTATGACAGCTTTATGCATTATTTTTACACCTGTGTTCTTGCGGCTGCTGTTGCAGGCTTGCTGCTTATAGTTGTTTCACTTGCAGTGTCAACACTGGCTTGGATAAATAAGAGTAAAATCAAAGGGTGAAAATATGGATAAGGATGTAGCAATTTCACTTAAAAATGTAAGTATGACCTTTAACCTGAATAAGGAAAAGGTTGATAATCTGAAGGAATATGTTATTAAATTTATAACTCGAAAGCTGGAGTTTAAAAAATTCTATGCCCTGCAGAATATTGATATTGAGGTAAAAAAGGGCGATCATCTTGCAATACTTGGCTTAAACGGTGCGGGCAAAAGTACATTGTTAAAAACAATAGTCGGTGTGTACAAGCCATCAGAAGGTACTGTTGAAAAGTGCGGTGTTATTGCACCGCTTCTTGAGCTTGGTGCCGGTTTTGACCCTAACTATTCAGGTAAAGAAAATATTTATCTTTATGGTGCAATCCTCGGATATGACAGAAATTATATTGATAAAAAATATAATGAGATTGTTGAATTTTCAGAGCTTGGTCATTTTATTGATGTGCCGATTAAAAACTATTCAAGCGGTATGAAGGCAAGACTGGGCTTTTCCATTGCCACAGCAGTTGAGCCTGATGTGCTGATTCTTGATGAGGTGCTGTCAGTAGGTGATACCAAGTTCAGAAAGAAGAGCCTTGCCAAAGTCCAGTCTATGTTTGAGGACGGCGTAACCGTTTTATTTGTGTCACACAATATTGAGCAGGTTAAATCAATCTGCAACAAGGCTATTTTGCTTGAAAAAGGGAAAATTATTGCAAGGGGCAGCATTGATGAGGTAATCCCGGTTTATGAGGAGAAGACAAAGAAAAGATAACATAAAAAATCCATTGAGTTCATTCTCAATGGATTTTTTATGTTATGCAGTTTTATTTTATCAGCAGATTTGCATTCTGCTCAAGAATTTCCAACGCCTGTGCTCCGCATTTTTTCAGGATAACATTAATGCCGTTTTCATATTCGGGTGCACGCGAGGACAGATTGTGACAGTCGGAACCGATAAAATGAATTCTTCCGCTTTCAAGGTGTTTTATCAGCTTTTTACGTATTCCTCTCGGTGCATCTGAAAAAGAACTGATGTTAACCTGGGTCAGGCATCCTGCGTTAATATATTCATCAAGCAGATCTTCGTCATTCATCAGTGCGTTATATCTTTCAATATGAGCAAGGATAGGCTTGATTCCAAAGTCATAATTGAGATTTAAAAGTCTTTCATATGTCTTTTGAGAAAAATCACAGGAGAAGGAATGTTCAATCAAAGCATAACCCGAATTGCCTATGCAAAGCTTTTTCAGACTTTCATTATTAAAAAGATATTCGGTAATATAGACCTCTGCCGCCGGTATCAGCCTTGGATCATCGTCATCAAGAGCTGCACTTAACTTTTCAAATGCAGCATTTCTGTTTTCAATGAAATTGCCATATGAAATTGAGTCTGAATAATAATGCGGTGTAAGTATTATTGCTTTTGCACCCTGTTCTTTCAGCCTTCTTACCATTTTTACACTGGTTTCAACATCAGGTGCTCCGTCATCTATACCGGGCAGAATATGACAGTGTGTTTCAACAAGATTAGCGATAGTCATTTAATTACCTCAGTTTCTCGGGTCATTTTTATAACTGTTAAATGTGCCGACATTTGGTTTGCTGTTATAATTTCCGTAACTGCCGTAGCCGCCGTATCCGTAACCATAACCGTAGCCATAGCTGCTGTAACCATAGCCTTTATAAGTATACCTGCGTCCTGCCTTTGACTCAACGAAATTAACTACAAAGCCAAGCAGCTTTGCATCAATAAAGTCAAGAGATGACAAGGCTTTTTGCAAATCGGGATGCGTGGTTTGATTCTGACGTACTACAAGTACAACACCATCAGCTTCTCTGATAAGAGGCAGTGCATCTGAAACAACATTAATAGGCGGAGTATCTATTATGATATAGTCATATTTGGAGCTGATTTCATCAAGAAAGTCACTCATTAATTCCGAACTCAGAAGCTCTGCCGGATTAGGAGGTATGGAGCCTGAACAGAGTATGGATAAATTCTCATAATCCGTTGGATGAATAACACTGAATAAATCTGCTTTCTTTTTCATAGAAATGCTGTCACCAAGGTAATTTGTAAGTCCCGGTGAGTTTGCTACTGAAAAATAGTGGTGAACCTTCGGCTTTCTCAGGTCAGCGTCAATTAAAAGTACGCGATGGTCAGCCTGTGCAATACTGATTGCAAGATTTACCGTGGTGGTTGTTTTACCCTCGTTCGGATTAGAGGAGCTGATAACAATGGTTTTACAGCCCTTTTTCATAACGGAAAACATAATGTTTGTACGAATGGCTTTATATGATTCTTCAATTCTGAATTTCAGAGCCGGCTGTATAGGTGCATTTGCCAATATATAACGTGACTGGTTCAGAGATTCGCTGCTTTTCTTGCTGTTTTTTTTGTTAAACATACTTACATCTCCTCTCTTGCTTTATCATTTGGCTTAATGTTGCTCTTTATTTCAAATTCGGGAATGGTTCCCAATACAGGAATATTGTATCTTGCGCTCAATTCGTCACTGCTCTTGATACGTATATCAAGTAAATCACGGAGAATGATATAGACAACTGCAAGCAGTGCACCGGCTAAAATACCAAATGCAACCTTTTTGGGGTATCCAAGGCTTTCTGAGCTTGTTGATTTTAAAGCAGCATCCTCAACTGAAGCACATACAATACCATTATTTGTGTTAGCCATTTTTTCGGGAATGCTTGTTTCAAGCTGGTGTGCAATCTGGTATGACAAATCTGCATTAGTGGTTGTAACGACTATTTTGAACATAGCCGTTTCTTCAATAGGGGTTATTTTGATTGCATTTTTTATTGTGCTTGCAGAATAGGATGTGTTATAATTTTCATTTATCTCGTTTGCAACATTCTGATTAAATTCGTTTGTTTTGAAAAGCTCAATATAGGTGCTCAGCATTTTGATTGCATAATTCATTTTGCTGGTATTGCTGACAGTCTGTGCAGCAGTGGTTGAATCTGACAGCTCCTGTTTTGAATCCTGTGAATATGCTAAAAATTCAACACTTGAAGAGTAAGTAAGTGTTGTAAAATTTGCAGTGTAAAAGGCAGCTGCTATGGCTCCGATTAAAGCAAAAATAACAATCAGCTTCCATTTTTTTAGTATTACCGCAATTATTTTTTGAATATTTTCATCTAAATTCATTTATTACTCCTCCTGTTCTAAACTACTATATATATTATTTTCTATATATTACATTATTCATTTTAATTTGTCAACATACTATATTTTTATTGACAAACAGGACTAAATAGTAGATAATATTTCTGTATATTTTTAGTAGTAAAGGACATTTTGATAATGAGCAAAAACACAGTAAAAATGCCCCTTTGGGGACCCTATTCAAAGAAGTATATGGGACTTTCAAAAATTATTAAAGATATGGAAAATGTGGGAGCGAGATTTGACTTTTCCGTTCATCCTACCCTGTGGAACAGCTCCACTCCTGTACCGAATGTCACCGTGCCTTCAAATTATCATCTGTGGCATTGCGAAAGTGATTATACTTTCTATTCATACAGATATGAGCTTATGTGGAAGGATCAGGTTTATGCAGATGTTTCTTTTTCAAAAATCAGGGATAATTCATTTTTGATGAGATGTGAATTTTTCAATAATACACCTCTTTCACAGAACTGTATTTTGAATCTGTTTTCGTCACTCGAGTTTCCTTATCCGACATACTGCAGAGTAAATGCACCCGATAACGCAGTAATTAAAACGGCAAATGATTATGAGGAATATGCTTACAGTACCCCTCGTCCGTGGGATGAGGAGAATCCTGACGGTATGTTCAAGGGTATGTTTGTTGATAAGGATTTCTACCTTGGCAAGGGTCTTGGCGACAGATGTGAAAATTACCACGTTCATTTCCTCAATCTTCAGCCTTTTGGCTGTATGAAAGGTGATATGGTTTCATATAAGCTGGACAAGGGCAGTGTTGAAAATCCGGTCATTGCCGTGAGATATAAAACAGTTACCGACGGCGATGCTGCATTTCTGATGAATGGCGAAAGGGTAGCTTTCAAAAACAGCAGTGAGCTTGCTTTTGCCTATCTGCCGTATATGCGTGCGTTTACACTTGAAAGCCTTGGCACAGCAGGTATTGAGCTTGATTTTTTGGCTGTTATTGATGAAGCTGACAAAAACAAGCTGACAACAGAGTATGTAAGCTTTCCGTATATACCGCAGATTGAAACAGAAAAATGCGGCAAAGGTCACCTGACGAAATTAAGCTATAACGGTGTATCAGAGCCTTTCTATATTCTGACACATAATGGGCATACAAGAGAGCGTGTGCTTGAATCCGGCTCTCTTGAGGATGCACTGATTAATCGTCTTTCAAACGGTGATCATACATATGATGATCTGGCAGAAACCTTTTCCAAATCCTTTGAAAGAAAGCATAGCGATGAAGGCTTTTTCCAGAACACACTGATTAAATCCATATTCATTGAGCCGAACAGCTCCCATATTGAATATGCAGTTTTGTCAAATGAAAAGCCTGAACCGCTGACGGATGCGGAGTATGAGGCTATTTACAATAAAGCAAAAGCGAATATCGGTCATAACGGATATAACAGGGCAGGGGAAAAGTATACCCTTTCAACTGAAATTCTTCGTTCAACCCTTTTAACAAATGTTGTTTATCCTGTTTACCGTCACGGTGAAAATGTGATTCACCATGCACCCGGTAAGCGCTGGGACAGCTTTTATACCTGGGACAGCGGCTTTATCGGTATGGGCTTGCTGGAATTTTCCAATGATTTATGCCAGTACGCTCTTGATATGTACCTTTGTGATGATAGTAATAAGGACTTTGCATTCCTGCTTCACGGTTCGCTTGTACCTACTCAGTTTGTTGAGTATCTTGAGCTGTTAAAGAGAACGGAAAATAAGGCAGAGCTTGCATTTCTCTATGATAAAATCAAGCTTTATTATGAATTTTTACGCGGCAGAAATCACGCATCAACTGTTGCTAAATTCAATAATGGTTTGCTTACCACTTATGATTACTGGTATTCACACTGCGGTATGGATGACTATCCTGCACAGGTTGAGATGATGAACAGAAAATCACAGAAATACACCTGTCCCTGCCTTTCAACGGCTCAGATTATCAGAGCAGGCAAGATTATGAAAATGGTTGCTGCTTCTCTCGGCAGGGAGGATGACATCAAGGTTTATGATGCTGATATTGCGTACTCAACCAAGGCGCTCAACGACCTTGCATGGGATGAGGAGAGCGGATATTTCGGCTATACCGAGTATGACGAAGACGGCAATGTTACAGGCATTATGCGTACTGAGGACGGCGAAAACTTCAACAAGGGTATGGATGGCGTTTACCCAATTGTTGCTGGCGCAGTCAGCGGTGAAAGAAAAGAAAGATTGCTTGAACACATTAAAAATCCAAATGAAATGTGGTCACGTGCAGGTGTTTCTGCTGTTGATATGTCAGCATCCTATTATTTTGATGACGGCTACTGGAACGGCAATGTCTGGATGAGCCACCAGTGGTATATCTGGAAAACCATGCTCGATAACGGCGAAACCGATTTTGCTTTTGCTATTGCAAATACTGCTCTTGATATGTGGAAGGATGAAACGGATTTCACATATAACACATACGAATGCTTCGGTATTGCCACAAAGCGCGGCGGCTGGTTCCATAATTTCGGCGGTCTTTCTGCTCCAATCTGTATCTGGGCGAATGCTTATTATAAGCCGCAGACGGTTACAACAGGCTTTGATTTGTGGACGGATTATCAGAAAACAACTGAAAACAGCGCTGAGATTTCCTTTAAATATTTTGGTGATAATGATAAATACAGCCTTATCGTTACATTAAGTGATAATTCGGATTATAAGGCTTATCTTGATGGCAAAGAAATTGCTTTTACACAAAGAAATAAGGGCTCGCTTGAAATCACTTTAAGCGGTGACATTAAATCAGGTGTGCTTGAAATAAAAGAGGGGTAAAAATATGGCAAACAAAATTTACGGAAGTAATAATGAGCCGCTGAAAATTCAATTTATTACCGACACACATTATTACTCGAGAAAAAACGGTACAGAGGGCAAGGCTTATGAAAAGGATGAGTCCAAGTCACAGATGGTGGTTAAGGACAGTGACCTTGTATTAAAAAGAGCCTTTGATATGCTTTGCGAAGATACATCAACGGATATTGTTGTTCTGTCAGGTGATACTACAAGAAACGGCGAGCTGACCTCACACGAGGAATTTATTGAAATGCTCCGTGACCTGAAAAAAAGGGGAAAGCGAGTTTACGTAATTACAGCTACTCACGATTTTCGTGACGGCGGTATTTCAAAGGGCTTCGTCGGCGACAAGCAGATTGAGGTGCCTGCTGTTGAGGAAAGACACGATTTGTGGGATATGTATTATGAGTTCGGTCCGAATGAGGCGATTTCAACGCATCCCGATTCACTGAGCTATGTTGTTCAGCTTGCGCCCGGCTATCGTCTGTTTGCCTTGAATGATGATACCAACTATAAGCCCGAGGGTGAGCGTGGCTCAGGCTACAGTGACGACTGTATGAAATGGATTATGGAGCAGCTTGAGGATGCCAAGGCAAATGACCAGTTTGTGATTGCTATGACGCATCATCCGATGATTTCACCGTCACCGTTTTATTCCATTATCGGAAAGGGTGATATGCAGAGAAATCACGAAACCACAAGAGAAATCTTTGCTGACGCAGGCTTGCAGGTTATGCTCACAGGTCACACCCACGTGCATAACATCGGCTATATCACAACAGAAAAGGGCAATCGTTTTTATGACATTGCCTGCGGTGCTGTTATCGGCTGTCCGCCTGTAATGCGTAATGTTATTCTTGACCCTAAGAACGCGAGGGTTGATGTTGACACTGTTTTTGTGGATCATGTTGAGGGGCTTGATACACAAGGCAAATCCTTCCCTGAGTATATGAAGGGCTTTTTCTTCGGTATGATTGCCAAGGTTATCTGGGCAATGGGCAATGACATTGACGTGCTTGCTGATATGACACCTGCCTTTTCAATCCCCGGCGAAAAGGTTAAAAAGCTCGGCTGGCTGATTAAGCCAATCGGTAAATTCCTGAATAAGCTCACCTTCAAAAAAATATGGAGGCTTTGCAAAAAGGAATGCGGTCTGAAAAAATCCGATATTGAGGATATTAAGGACAACAGAGTTGTTGATTTTATCCTTGAGCTTGTTCAGAATCTGTACTGCGGTGATTCACCATATGGTCCTGATACAAGAGAATATAAGCTCACCTGCGGTTTGCTGAATGTTATTGACAGCTTCCTTGATACAATCCATCTCAGTATCGGTAAATTCTTAAAGGGTGCAACAAGTGTGCGCAGTCTGGTTGAGCCGCTGCTCTGGAAGAACAGTGAATTCAGGGATAGTGACGCAGTGCTCCCTCTCTATCCACTTTATGATGACGAAAATCCTGCACCCAAGGCAGAGAAAAAAGCAGAGTTTAACGATACGGTTAATAAGAGCAAAAAAGGTCCGCTTGTTCTCCTTATCCTGATTCTACTTGTGATTTTAATACTTGCAGTTGTTGTGGGTATAGCAGCTTTAATCGTCTGGGCAGTTATTGCCATTATTCACGCAATCGGCGGCACAGCCGCTATCGGTTTATTGTTTTAAAAAAAATCTTGCAATGTTACTGACAACTTGTTATAATGATTAAGTAATATTCTACATATGAAGGAGAAAATTTATGGCAGACGAAAAGAAAAAAATCAGCCTTGGCGGTCTTGATAATGCCGCAGAGGAAAAAGGCTCATTCATCAAAACAGTTTGGCAGCTTGTTAAGTTCCTTGTTGTTTCCGGTCTTGTAACAATTATTCAGCTTGTTCTTGCGAATGTGTTACCTCTTATTTTTGACCGTGTTACAACAACACTTCCAACATTCCTGCAGGGTATTTTTGACCCTAACGTAATTTTTGATGCAGCTACAGCAGAGGGTGTTGAGCAGGTTGGTAAGTATGTTATCGGCGGTACTATTGAAAACGGTGTAGTAGTCGGCGGTATCGTTACATGGGGTTATCTTCTCCCATTCTTCCTTTCAAACCTGATTGCGAACATCTATGGCTTCTATCAGAACAAAAAGACAACCTTCAAATCAGATGCTCCTTGGTACAATTTCGCTATCTACATTGTACTTATGATTGCTCTTATCCTGTTCTCAACATGGTTCCAGGGCTGGCTTGTTGGTCTTATGGCTAAGATCTCTCCGGAGTGGCTTGGCGGTTTTGGTAAAGTGCGTGTTGGTCTTGCAAGAACAATTGCAGGTCTTGCGGCAGGATTTATCCAGATGGTTGTTCTCTTCCCGATGGAAAAGTTTGTTCTTCTCAAGGAAAAGAAGAAGGACGGCGAGGAAGCAGCAGCTTAATCCGTTTCATAATAAAAAATCGCAAAAGCACATCTCGTTTGAGATGTGCTTTTTTATGTTGATAAATTATAATGAATATGTTATTATGTTAAATGTAAAATTGTGTTCAGAGGTAAAAATGTGGAGCTTTCAAAGAATGATAAGATTGAACTGAATATTGACGCATTGACCTCTGAGGGCAGTGGTGTGGGCAGGTACAACGGCTTGGCTGTTTTTGTCAATGACACCGTTCCCGGTGACAGAATTATTGCACACATCATAAAACGCTCAAAAAACTATGCAGTGGGAAAGATTGAGAAAATACTTTCACCGAGTCCGTCAAGGATTGAAAGTGATTGCCCCTATTCTCAAAGATGCGGCGGCTGTTCCTTCAGAAATATGACCTATGATGAGGAGCTTAAATATAAGCTGTCAAGGGTGAATGACTCCCTTGAACGTATCGGTCATCTTGCTATTCAGACAGAAGAAATCATCGGTGCCAAGTCTGTTGATCATTACCGAAACAAGGCACAGTATCCTGTATCTGTCTGTGAGGGTGAGCTGTTTGCAGGCTTTTACGCCTATAAAAGCCACAGAATTATACCCTGCTCTGACTGCCGTCTGCAGCCAAAGGAATTTGAACAGGGCATTAAAGCCTTTGAAAAATGGGTTGAGGCTGCTGATGTCACATCTTATGACGAGAACAGCGGCAGGGGTCTTTTAAGACACATCTATTTCCGTAAGGGCTTTGCAACAGATGAGCTTATGGCTTGTGCAGTGATTAATGGTGACAGTATTCCCAAAGCGGATTTGCTGATTGACCTTCTCAGGAAAAATATGCCAAATCTGAAATCAGTTGTTGTCAATATAAATAAGAGCAAGACAAATGTGATTCTCGGCAAAACCTCAAAAACAATCTGGGGCAGTGATACCATCAGTGACAGGCTCCTTGGCAAGAGCTTTGTGATTTCACCAAATTCTTTTTATCAGGTTAACCATAGCCAGTGTGAAAGGCTGTATGAAAGGGCGAAAGAATATGCAGGGCTGACAGGCAGTGAGGTGCTCCTTGATTTATACTGCGGTGTCGGTACTATCGGCTTGACAATGGCTGACGGTGTAAAAAGGCTTGTGGGTATAGAGATTATTCCGCAGGCTGTTGAAAATGCAAAAATCAATGCTGCGTTAAACAATATTACTAATGCGGAATTTATCTGTGCCGATGCGGCAAAGGGTGCCGAGCTGTTGAGAGAAGAGGGGATAACACCTGATGTTATTATCCTTGACCCTCCCCGTAAGGGCTGTGACAAAGCACTGCTTGATACCGTGGTGCAGATGGCACCAAAGAAAATTGTCTATGTTTCCTGCGACAGTGCCACATTGGCAAGAGATTTGGAAATACTAAAAAATAAGAATTATACTGCTCAGCGGGTGACAGCTGTGGATATGTTCCCACGCACTCCCCACGTCGAGGCAGTGGCACAGATAGTCAGAAATAATTAAACAGGTGATATTATGAAACTTAAAAACGGAATTGTTACAAATTCAATAGACGGCGAGAGCTTTGCAATCGCAACAGGTGAGGCAGCAAAGGAATTTAACGGTCTTGTTAAAAACAACCCTACTGCTGCATTCATTTTTGAACTGCTTAAAACAGAGCAGACAGAGGACAGCATTGTTGCCGCAATGCTTGAAAAATATGAAGTGGACGAGCCAACTGTCAGAGCAGATGTTAAGGAGCTGCTGGCTCTGCTCAAATCAAAAAAACTGATTGAGGATTGATTATGGAATATTTATCTCCTGAGAGTGAATATCTTATATCCCTTTTAAAATCGGCAGTAAGGGGCGAGCGTGCTCCTGCTGCACCTGAGGATATTGAGTGGAAAAAGCTTGTTGACCTTTCAAAAAAACAGCAGGTTTATTCCGTCATTTGTCCTGTTTTAAATGTCAAAGCACTTCCGCCAAAGCAGGCACAGGAGCTTCAGCTTCATAATCAGAATGAGCTTTTGCGTATTATCGCAATGAAAAGTGAGCTTGAGGGTATTGAAAAAGAGCTTGAAAATCATCAGGTTAAATATATGCTGTTAAAGGGCAGTGTTCTGCGTGACTATTACCCTCAATCAAAAATGCGTCAGATGAGTGATATTGACATTTTGTTTGACAGCACTAAGCGTGAAGCGGTTGCAGATATTATGCAGAAAATGGGGTATGCCGTTACAAATAACAGTGATAACAGCGATGATTATTTCAAGGCTCCTTTTTATACCTTTGAATTTCACCGCAAGCTGTTTTTTGAGGGTGCTGATTTCTGCCCTGATTTAGGTGATGTGTGGGAAAAGGCTGTTGCTGACAGCAGCAAAAATTGTCTTTATCATATGGATTTGAATGATATGTATGTTTACAACATCTGCCATATGTACAAGCATTTTATCAAAAGCTGCTGCGGTATCAGATTTCTGACAGACAATTATCTGTTTTTAAAAAAAGAAAATGATAAGCTGAATTGGAATTATATTGAAGACCGTTTTAAAGAAATAGGCATTCTTGATTTTGAAAGGCAGACAAGAGCACTTGCTTTTCATATTTTTGACGGCAGCGTATTAACCGCTGAGGATGCAAAACAGCTTTATTATTATACAAGCTTTGGAATTTACGGCGATTTCAGAGGTGCCGCTGTGCAGGATTATTCAAAGCGCAGAGAGAATAATTCAAAAGCTGCAGCAGGAATCGGCTTTGTTTTTAAAAGAATTTTTCCTGATAAAAAAATTATGGAACGGTTCTATCCGTATCTGAAAGAAAAACCTTATTTAATCGGCTTTGCATACATCCAACGCCTTTTTAAAGGAGTTTTCCATTTTAAAAAAGCTATGGACGAGCTGGAGTCTATAAATGATTTGAATAAATAACATTACGGAGGTTTAGCCTTGGCAGTTGATAAAAAGCATATCAGAAATTTTTCAATCATCGCTCATATTGATCACGGAAAATCAACCCTTGCCGACCGCCTGCTTGAGCTTACAAGCTCTGTTGCAAGGCGAGATATGCAGGAGCAGATTCTCGATGATATGGACCTTGAGCGTGAAAGGGGAATAACAATAAAAGCCCACGCTGTTAAGCTGGATTACAAGGCGAAAAACGGTGAGCTTTATGAATTTAACTTAATTGATACACCGGGTCACGTGGACTTCAACTATGAGGTTTCACGTTCCCTTGCAGCCTGTGAGGGTGCAATACTGATTGTTGATGCATCACAGGGTGTTGAGGCACAGACCCTTGCAAATACTTACCTTGCACTTGACCATGACCTTGACATACTTCCTGTTATCAATAAAATTGACCTGCCTGCAGCAGACCCTGAAAGGGTGGCTGAGGAGGTTGAAGAGGTTATCGGCATTCCATGTCTTGAAGCACCTCGTGTCAGTGCAAAAACAGGTGAGAATGTTGAAGAGGTTTTAGAGTATATTGTCAACGAGGTTTCACCGCCTGAAGGTGATGACGACAAGCCGCTTAGAGCACTGATTTTTGATTCTATCTATGATTCTTACCGTGGTGTAATCGTTTATGTAAGATTGATGGACGGTAAAATTAAAGCAGGCGACACAATGCGGATGATGGCAACAGGTGCAGAGTTCACTGTTGTTGAGGTTGGTTATATGCGGGCAACCTCTCTTGAAAAAACCGATTGCCTTTGTGCAGGTGATGTCGGCTATATAACAGCATCCATCAAGACTGTCAGCGAGGCAAGAGTCGGCGATACAGTAACCCTTGCTTCCAATCCTGCGCCTGAGGCACTCCCCGGCTACCGCCGTGTTAATCCTATGGTGTTCTGCGGTGTTTACCCTGCTGACGGTGCTTATTATGAGCCCCTTCGTGATGCTCTTGAAAAGCTGCAGCTGAATGATGCATCCCTGTCCTATGAGCCTGAAACCTCAGGCGCACTGGGCTTCGGCTTCAGATGCGGTTTTCTCGGTCTTCTGCATCTTGAAATCATTGAGGAGCGTCTTGAGCGTGAGTATGGTCTTGAGCTGATTACGACTGTTCCGAGCGTTGTTTATAAAATATATCTGAATGACGGTACAATGGTTGAGATTGACAATCCTACCAATTATCCCGACCCTGCCATTATTGATTACTGTGAGGAGCCATTCTCCAATGCGCATATCTATGTGCCCAGTGAATTTGTGGGCACAATTATGGATATGTGTCAGGAAAGACGCGGTATATTCAAGGATATGAATTATATCACCCCCGACAGAGTGGATATTCATTATGAGCTTCCCCTCAATGAAATTATCTATGATTTCTTTGATGCACTCAAATCAAGAACCCGCGGCTATGCATCCTTTGACTATGAAATTGCCGATTACCGAAAGAGTGATTTGTGTAAGGTTGATGTTCTGCTCAATGGTGATATTATTGATGCTCTGTCCTTTATCATCCATAGGGAAAAGGCTTATGTCCGTGCAAGAAAAATTGCCGAGCAGTTAAAGAAGCATATCCCAAGGCATTTGTTTGAAATCCCGATTCAGGTTGCAATCGGCGGAAAGGTTATTGCCCGTGAAACCGTTAAGGCACTGCGTAAGGATGTGCTTGCCAAGTGCTACGGCGGTGACGTTACCCGTAAGAAAAAGCTGCTTGAAAAGCAGAAAGAGGGTAAAAAGCGTATGCGCCAGTTCGGTTCTGTTGAAGTTCCGCAGGAGGCATTCCTCGCTGTCCTCAAGCTTTCAAGTGATGATGAGTAAATAAAACGAACGCAGAAATATGTTTTTCTGCGTTCGTTTTATTCTGCTTCGCATACGGCAATGCAGTATCCATTGATATTATCAAATTCCTTAAATCTATAAATTTTCCCTTCATACTCACAGTAAGGCTTATCTGTTTTCAATCCTTTGATTGTAAATGAATTAAGCGGTATTGCCAGTCCTTTGCCCACAGCTTTAATAAAGCTTTCCTTAAGTGCCCAGATTCTGAAAAAATCTTCAGTGCTTTTTACACATTCACGTTCATCTGCAGTGAAAAATCTGTCTGCAATTCTGAGGTTAACATCTTTTATCTGCTGAATATCACAGCCGATTTCTTTGTCAGACATTACAACCATTGCATAATCACCTGAATGTGAAATACTGAAATGCAATTTTTCTGCATTAATAAAATAGGGCTTGCCGTAATCATTTGTTGAATATTGCATATCCTTTTCGCAAAGCCCATATTCTCTCAATGCCTTATCAAGCAAAAGACTTGATAAAATACTCAGCTTTCTGTCTTTTTCACTTTTATACTTTATTGTTTTTTTTATCCGATCCGCAGATATAATCTCTGTCAAATTATCAAAATCATCAGTCGGTATCTCATCAATACCTGCAATATATAAATCAAAACTCATATATTCAGCATATCATATTTAATGCTTTTGGTAAAGTATAATTTGACAGCAGTTATTCACTTTGATATACTAAATATATTGGTGAAAGGATGATAGTTATGGCAGTAAATGCAGAAAAAACAAAAAGCAAGCATAAAGGACTGAAAGTATTGGGAATTGTAGTCGGTATTATTTTAGCAGTTGCAATCGTTGCGGAAATATTTATCAGTGTTGTTATAAGACCTGTTGATGATTCCAGCGAAAAGGCTGTTGCCGTAGGCGGAATGATAGCCTCCGATACTGTGGATTTTAAAAGCGACAGCGCAAAGGGCTTGGAAAAGAATCCTGTTATCCGTATGATGCAGATGATTTGGCGTTTTTGTTATGACGGTGATATGAAAAAGCACGCAGACCAGACACCTCCTGTTGTGGATGAGGTCAAGGATATTGCGTATATTGATGACGGAAACAGATATCATAAGCTTGATGTATATTATCCGCAGAATCTTGCAGCAGATGACAAACTCCCTGTGGTTATCGATATTCACGGCGGCGGCTGGATGTATGCCGAAAAGAATCTTAATGAGTATTATTGTAAAGCTATTGCCGACAGAGGTTATGTTGTTTTCAATTTAAGCTACAGATTAGTACCTGATGTTACAGTCAATGAACAGCTTCAGGATGTTGCCTGCGCTCTTAAGTGGATTCAGGAAAATATGGCCGCTTATCCTTGTGATACTGAGCATATTTTGCTTACAGGTGATTCAGCCGGCGGTCAGCTTGCTGCCTATTCTGCAGTGCTGCTTCAAAGTGCCGAGCTGAGGGAGATATTCGGTACTGTTGATGCTGGTATGGAGATTGATGCGCTTGTGCTTACTTCTCCTGTGCCTTATATGAAGGATGGTGCACTCAGTGTTTACACAAAACTGCTGTGGGGCAGTGATTATGCGTCAAAGGCTACATATAATTATATGAATCTGGATGAAATCATTGATTATGCCAAATTTCCTCCCACATATCTCATAACAAGCAGTGGTGATTCTTTGGCGCATGACCAGACTGTTAAAACTGCACAGTTGCTTGAAAGCAAGGGTGTGGAATATGTGCTTAAGGATTATGAAAAGCATAACGGCAAAAGTCTTGTCCACGTTTTCAGTGTGCTTTATCCCTTTGATGATATCGGCTCAAGCACAATTGATGAGGCACTTGATTTCTATGATAGTGTAATTGAAAAATAAAATTAAAAATTATAAAATAAATTCAATAATAATCTTGACATATCGCTAATTTTATGATAATATTATTCAGCAATAAGCGATATAGAGGTATAGTGTAACGGTAACACTCCGGACTCTGACTCCGTCATTTAAGGTTCGAATCCTTATACCTCTGCCAGTAGGCGGTGACATTATAGATGTCACCGCTTTTTCTATGCAAAATAGCCTTAAAAAGTCCAAAATCGCCCTCAATCTGCAGTTGATTTTAGGGCGATTTTTTCTTTTCTGTGTTGTTGAGATTTTTTGTGAGACTTTTAGAGACCTATAAATTTCAAATTTTCAAAACCGAACGAGAGCGACCGGGAGCGTTTAGGTGAGAGACTTTTGAGAGATATGCCATATTGAAATCATCATTTTATATGGTATAATATTAATTGAAAATTTTTTGTTGAGGCTGAAAAATGTTAAATTGTTTGTTAGTAGGTTTGGGCGGATTTGTTGGTGCAGTTTTAAGATATTTGATAAGCTTGATACCGATTAAGAATCCTGAATCATTTCCGATTAATACTTTTATCATAAATATTATTGGTGCTTTGACAATCGGATGTATAGCTTTTGCTGCATCAAAAAATGCAAATATTGATCCGAAATTATTACTCTTTTTAAAAGTTGGAATATGTGGTGGTTTTACAACCTTTTCTACATTTTCTCTTGAAACGGCACAACTGATAAAAGGTGGGTCGGTTCTAATTGCTATTGTGTATATTGTTGCAAGTGTAGTTTTAGGTGTATTAGCTGTAATGCTGCCGCAGTTCGTATTGAAATAGTTTTTTTATATATTGTTCGTCACCAAAATTTGAAGTGGGGGTACTGTATATTTTGCAGTACGCCTGCTTTTTTATTGCAATGTTAACATAGGCTTAACATACATCTGCTTTTGGAATTAACATACAAGGCATTATACTTTGATTGTACTGAGGTACAGAAAATTTTGGAGGATAATATTATGAAAAAAACAATTTTCGGAGTAATCGGAATATAAGTAAGTGTGTATTTAATTATGGATATTTTTACAGTCTACAAAGGTGCAGCTCAAAAGCTACAAAACAGTAAGCAAATTGTATCAACTGACTGTGCAATGCAGAACAGTTCTAAAATTAAAATTTGTTAATGTTTCTTTCTAATTTTGTTAAGCTTTTTATTTAATCCCAGTATTTGTTCTTTGGTGAACTTAGCACCAAGCATTGAGAATGCACGCTTTAAAGCAAAACCTTTAGCAATCTCTATCATTGTCTTGTTAATTTTAAAGCCTGCAGCAGAAAGTCCTCCGCCGGATTTTTTATCTTTCTTATCCTTTGGTTTATCCTCATTTCCAGATAGAACTTTTTTCAGCATAGGAAGCATTCCAAGAAGAACAAGTTTTCCTCTGAAGGTTGCTAGAATATCACCGAGTGTATCGTTGATTGAAAGATAGCCTGCAGGTGTATCAATTTCAAACCAGTTGATAACAGCACCCTCCTCTGCCATTCTATATTCTTCATTGAATGTGTCAACCTTTTTAATTACGGCAGTATCTTCGCAGTTTCCTGCTTTTGCAAACAACTTGGTTTCGTCCTCGTTTTTAACCGCAAAATAGAAGAATGGATATTTGTCTTTAGTCTGTTTGCCGACACTTTCTCCATTTGCAAACAGCTCAACTTCATTTTGATTTGTATAAACAGTAATTTTGGTTACCGGTTCAACTCTGTCAACATATCTTTTCGAACAGATATGAACAAAAGGCTCGTCAGAAAGCCATGCCTTGTAAGCATAAAAGCTATCCTTTTTATATTTCCTGTCAAAGGTAACAAGACCTTTATGATTCATACCATTTTCTCCGCCCTCAGAGCGTGCATCGGCAGCAAAGTCAAACATATTCCAGACATGAGTTGCCCAAAGATATGGTCTGTCCATAATCTGTTTAATAACCTCTTCATGATAATATGTCTGATATTCTTCCGTATAGTCACCCTGAACCGGCTCTGATGTGTGCCAGTTCAGTGCTTCACATCCATATTCACTGATGCCGATTGCCTTGTTTGGATATTTTTTGTGAAAGTTATCAAACCACGGACCATACATCGAAACATTGCCGCCGTACCAGCCGAAATAATGATTGTAGGACAGTATATCGGAAATATGAACATATTCCTCATCCATGCTGCACATTGTGATTGCTGCTAATGTAGTAGGTCTTGTTTTATCAAGAGTGTGTGCTAAATCATTGAGCATTTTGTGATTGCTTATAAGATTTTTATCACTTGCGCCACCCATTGTGATTTCATTTGAAAGTCCCCAGGTCACTATACATGGATGATTGTAATTCTGACAGATAAGTTCTGTCATCTGAGTTTTTGTGTTTTCTAATCCGTTTGGCATATGCTTTGAAATGTAAGGAATTTCAGCCCAGACAATTAAGCCTTTTTCGTCACACAAATCATAAAAGGTCTGCGCATGCTGATAATGTGCAAGTCGGATTGTGTTTGCACCCATTTCACAAATCAAATCAATATCCTCTTTATGATGCTCAGATAACAGAGCGTTGCCTATATCAGGTCTGTCCTGATGACGCGATACGCCTCTTAGCGGGTATTCTCTGCCATTAAGGATAAAACCCTTCTGTGAATTGATTTCAAAGGAGCGTACACCAAACCGAGTTGACACCTCATCCAATATTTCTCCATCAGATAGAAGACTTGCTTTTAATGTATATAAGTATGGGTCAATTGTGCCATTCCATAAATGAGCATTTTCAATTGTTACACAGGTTTTTGGATTTTTGCCGTTTGCAGATATTGTTTTTATAGTTTTGCTGTCTGCAATAATTTCAAACAGAACTTCGCCATCGGTAAAGGCCTGCAGTTCAATATCTGCATTCTGACCGTTAACCTTTGGTGTTACCATAATACCCGGTGCACCATTATAATCTAAATCAAAATGACTTTTTGGAACGGCTATTATTGAAACATCACGGTAAATTCCGCCGTAAAATGTAAAATCAGCCTGCTGTGGATAAACAAAATCATTTGGCGAATTATCAACCTCAATTTTTATTTCGTTTTCATCAAGAATATTTTCAAGTTTTGCTCTGAATGTTGCGTATCCGCCGTGATGAACAGCGATTTCCTTATCATTAAAAAATACTTTTGCGCTTGAATTTACACCGTCAAGCTGAATATACAATTCCTCGCCTTTAGGTAATTCTGATTTTAATATGTTCTTTTTATAGATACATGTTCCTCTGTAATAGTCATTACCGCCGTCCTGACCATCCTTTCCATTCCATGTATGAGGCAAATTAACAGTGGTGCTTTTGCTGTCCTTTATGAATTCCCAGTGCTCATTAATTATTTTTATATTTCTCAAAACTATTCCTCCATTTTGTCATCAAGTTTATATAAAAAATGCATACTGAATAGGCATATAAGTGAGCCTATAAATGGCAGTAATCCTGTCATAAGATAAATTTTATCTGGTACGCCTGCACCTTGGTTTAGTGCACTTATTGTTTCGTCATAACCTGTAAGACTTAATGCAAGTGCCACTACAGCAGAGCCCACACCCTGTGCAATTTTTCTGAAAAGAGAATAGGTTGCATAAATTGAGCCTTCTTCTCTTCTGCCTGTTTGTTCCTCCTGAAAATCAATACAGTCTGCAACTAAAGCCCACATAAGCGTAAGATAGAAACAAGAGCCGAACATGGCAATGCCTATAAATATAATCCATACATAAGGATTGTTGAATTTAACAAATGCCGCAATACCACTGGCAATAGCAGAAACAAGGAATGGATAAGTGCAAAGCTGTTTTTTTGTAAATTTTTTCAGCAAAGGTTTTGTAATAACAATGCCCAGTGCAACAGGACTGCCGGCTACAATTGTAGCTATTGGAATAATTTTTGTGTTTTGGAAATAACACATAAATGTATACTGCATGGAGCTTGTAACCGTCATCATAAGAGCCAAATAGGATACAGTAGATATTGTTACACCAAGCATATGCTTGTTTTTAAAGAAAGAAATAAGTGTTTTGAAATAATTGAATTTTTGTTCACTGTTTACAGTAGGCTCAACTCTTTCTGTTGTCATTCTTCTTAAAAGTATAAAAGATACAAAGCCTATTATGCCCATTACGGCTACTATATAAATGAATATATTTCCACGCGGATTGTCATTCTTATCATAAACCAGCATAGGCAGGGCAACCATAACAGGAGTCTGTGCAAGCATTGCCCCAATACTTCTCCACGTTGAAAGGGAGGAACGCTCGTCTGTTTTTGTAGTGATAACCGACTGCATTGAACCATAAGGAACATTTACACTTGTATACGCAATACTCCATATACAGTAAAGTCCAAGGCACATTGCAATTTTTATGCCATAGGGTGCAGCAGGAGCATATATGAACATAAGTATACTTGAAGCCAGCAAGGGCAGACTTGCCCATTTTATCCAAGGCTTGAACTTGCCATTTTTTCCTGGCTTTGTTGTATCGCAAAGACCTCCTATAATCGGATCATTAACTGCATCAAATATTTTTGCAAGTAAAATAATAACTGCATAATGTTCTGCCTTTATGCCCATACAGGTTACATAAAAAAGCATAAGGTAATTGTTGATGAATGCAAAGCTCATATTACATCCGAAATCACCAAATGCATAACCGATTCGATCACGCATACCAAAAGGTTTTACTCGTTTTGAATTCATAAAACTCCTCCTGTGAAAATTGAAAATACAATGTTTTCTTTCTATAATTTAATTTTACAATATAGAAAATGAATATGTGAGTATTATTTTTGTACATATTCGTAAAATTTTTATTAAGTGTTGCTTTTTTGCAAAAATTATACGATAATGTAGAAGATGGAGTTGATTTTATGGCTGAAAAATATCAAATTGATAATTATAGTAAAAAAGCAACCGAGGAATCTCTGAAAAGTCTTGAACAAAGGTATGAAAAGGAAAATATATTCATAAAAGCGGTATCACAGGGAAATGTGAAAAAATGTGAAGAAATGCTGAATAAATCCAGTTTTAGTTTTTTAGCTGAAAAACGAGTTGATAATCCGATAAGAAATATTCAGAATTATTCTATAATCCTGAATACGCTTCTTCGTAAGGCTGCAGAGTACGGAAAGGTTCATCCTTTCTACATTGATAAAATATCTTCGGATTTTGCAGTTGAAATAGAAAAGCTTTCCTCCATTGAGAACGGAAAAAAGCTTCATTATAATATGATACATATCTATTGCGAATTAGTTAGACTTCATTCTTCAAAAGAGTATTCGCCCATAATTCAAAAGCTGACTACAAGAATAGATGCGGATCTTACAGCAGATTTGACTTTAAGAACACAGGCAGACGAATTAGGTGTGAATGCGAGTTATCTTTCTAACTTATTTAAAAAAGAAGTCGGAACAACATATACAGATTATGTTAATAAAAAACGAGTTGAATATGCTGAGCAATTGTTAAAAACAACGAATGATCAAATACAGATTATTGCACAGCAATGCGGAATATTTGATTTGAATTATTTTTCAAAATTATTTAAAAAATATATTGGTTTAACTCCCATAAAATACAGGGAAGCAAGCAGATAGCCATTCTTAACAGGAATTTTAACAGGTTATCTAAATAAAAAGTTTTAACTTTTATATATTGTTCGTCATCATAATTTGAGGTGGGGATACTGCAAAATTTGCAGGGCACCCACCTCATTTTTTGTTTATTCGTTAACCGCTTTTTGCTCTTTTGCAGTAGCATATTCTGCTAACCGTTTTCTGTTTTGTTCGAATACTTCGTCAACCATGTGAGTGTAGATTTTAGCAGTTACAGATATATCTGAATGTCCCATAAGTTCCTTTGCAACATTCAGTGGTACTCCTGCGGCTTGGCAGTCGGTGCAGAATGTGTGACGGAGTAGGTAAGGTTCTAAATCTTCAGCAAGCGTGCTTTTAGTAATCTGATTTCTGTAAACCGTTGCACCGTTTGCAATATCCATTTCTCTGCAAAAGTTGTGCCATGCATGATAAAATGCATTTTCGTCAAGCGGTAATGTATGATTTTTGTATCTTACAAATACCCACTTATCGTTTTGTCCTTTCAGTTTATGCTCTATGAGGGATGTTTTTAACTGTGGAGGTATAGGCAATTTTCTACCTGTACCTGCCGCAGTTTTTGATTTTGTAACGGTTAGTAGATCGTTTTCAAAATCAATATCTGCCCATTTTAAATTTCTTACCTCTATTGGTCTGAGTCCGCAGTATAGCATTGTTAGTACCATTGTTCCTGCGTAATGTGTTTTAGCAGTTTCGAGTATCATCGCTCGTTCTTCATCTGTAATAGGTCGTCTGCTGCCTTGCGTTACTTGTGGCAAGATAATATCCTCAGCAGGATTGTCAGGTATTAATTTTTGCTTTTTCGCCTTACGCATGATTCGTCTTAAGGTCATACGCAATTTTGAAACCATCGCTTTACTCTTGCCGACATATTGATTTAGAAATCTCTGGCAGTCATCTTCATGGATATCACATAATTTGTAGTTAGCAAAGTAGGGGATTATATGAGTGTACACATAATTCTTGTAGTTATCTTTATTAACCTGACTGCAATCAGCATTCTTGACATTAAGTTCATACCAGTTATCTGCAAAATCTATGAACAGCATATCAGAAAATACACCTTTGTGTTTTTCTGTTTCTTTCTGAATGTAGTAATCACGGATTTTGTCATCCATAATTTTGCGGCATTCTTTTTCTGATTTTTTGGAACGAGCAGTTAAAACATCGTATTCACCTAAGTCATTTTTTATTCTTTTTGTCATTCGATAGCAAATAAATTTGCCGTCTTTGTCATATAGTTCGTACATAAATAACCTCCTTGAAATTTAATTTTGCTCTGTGGCAGTGACAACACTACCACAGAGACTTGTACAAGTCCAGCTAATATAGAGTTTATTTGTAAACAAATTCGAGTACATCGTAAATATAATATTTGTTCGTGTTTCCAATTTCTGCACAAGATATATTTGAAACTAATTTTCTCGCTGTTTCTCTGCTTATGCCAAGTACTTTGCCAACTTCAGTTACATTGAGAAAGCAACCGTATTGTGCCGATATTTCATTAGCCATAGTTTTTAATTCTGCTTTTGTTTTCTTCATAATGCCTCCTACATTAAAATTCCAAAGCCTTGATTGTGCTCTTGATTATCATATTCATTTCTGCAATGCACAAGCTGAGCTTTTGTAATTTTTAATCCATGAGCACGCATTTTCTCAATGATTTTATCAAGTTCAATATCTTCAATACCGCCGTCATAGTAATCTTCGTTCGGTTCAATTTGAGGTAGATTAGATAGCAAATCTATAATTGAACCCATTAATCCATCAGTGCAATTGCCTTTTTCAGGTGTCTGATAATCAAGTATGTTCTCTGCAAAAATTGAATTGCAGCCGCCTAAATCAAAATACATTTCGAGATTTTTCTTCAGTAACCTCTCGTCAAACAGCTTTGCATCTCTGCACCTATGACCTTCACTGTCTGTGTAGGTCATATATTTGTAGTCGGGATTGAACTTAATATCAATTCCGTGCATACTCATTTTCCATATAAATTTTTCCATATCACAGGATTCCTGCATCATCTTGATTGCCCAGTATCTGATTTTCGATTTCCATTTCGGATTTTCATTTCGTCTTGTTTTTGCTTCGGTTGTAATGAAACCATTTTCCTGACAAAGTTTATTAGAATAATTCTTTATTGCAATTAAATCACTTGGTGACAAATCCATTTTCTTTCCGTCTTTATAACTGACAGAATTTATTATGAAATGGTTGTGCATATGCTTTTTATCAATATGCGTTGCAACGAGAACTTGAAATTCAGGAAAGCAATGTTCAGCCATTTGCATACCGATTTCATGACATTTTTCTGCTGTAATGTCATCGTCTTGAGCAAAGGATTGTATCATATGATAGTAGGTTCTGCCGTCAAGTTTATTAAAGTTTTGATTGACCATTTGGAATTCTTCATAGCAGCTTTCAGGCATACAATTCTTACCGCTTATCAGTTTTCCTAAAGTTTTTTCTTCGTTGCAAATATAGTCTATTCCTATATGAGCAGATATTTTTGCAGAGCTGAGTTTAATAATTGCCAAATATCAGCGACCTCCTTTCGCATTTCAGTTAAGTCAACGACAGAACACATACCACTGTTGGCTGCACGAGTGAGTTGATTTAAGTTGTTACCTATTGCATTGAGTTCATCCTGTATTCCGCTTAATCCGGGAATAACAAGTATTTCTTTATCCAATGCACAATCACGAAGATAAGGAGCAAGCGTATCATATTTGATGAATGCTTTATCTTCAATCATTCTTTTTTCTTCTTTTGTTACTCTGAAATTTAATATTTCAGTTCTGTTATTATTGTCTATATTTTTGTTCCTCCTTGTTGAATTGATAGGGGTTTGGGCTTAGCCCAATGGCTTTGTTCGCTGCCATTTGGTGAGCGTAATACAAAGCCGAAACTCGCAGATAACGAACAGCTCTGCTGTTCGTTGTTGTACTTTTTAACCTGCTTAAAATAATAAACTGCAAAACCTATGAAAATTGGATTAACATTCGTTGCCACAAATGGTTTGTATTTGCTTTTGAGTATGATTTCGGTTAGTGACTTTCCCAAAATACAAACTCTTCAAATTCTGCCAACAGCCTTGCGACAGGTGGTTTATTATTTTGTTGGACAGGTTTTTAGATTGTTAGTATTAAAAATTTTAAGAAGGGGTGGTTTAAATTTTTAATACAGTATATAGATTTGATAATTGACCATTGCCATCGTATCTATGAGCGATATCAATATATCCGTTAGCAGATAAATTCTTGATTGCTGTATTTGCTGTAACTGAAGAGATGTTACAATTCTGAGCAATGTTTTTTATTGACGGAAAACATTGCTGTCTTGAATCAGCACATCGTTTTAGATAACTGTATACAATAAAATCTCTTGGATTCATTCTTTCATCAAAAATATTATTTGGCAGTATAAAATAATTTCCGTTAATGCTATCAGCCTCCTTTCGTAAAAATATCCCTTCATATAGGTAGGCAGTGGGAATGATGTTTTAACTACCATTTTTTGAAATGTTTATAAATCGTTTACAAATTGAAGCACCTCCAAACCCAAATTTTAGAAAATAAAAAAGAGCCAAATCTTTTACATACAATTCACCCTTAGTGCATACAGTTATTTTTCTAACTGTTTTGATAACACTATGGGCGAATAAAATATGTAAAAAATTTGACTCTATCCATTCTGATTTATTAGGCTTTGAGGATTAAAAGTTTTTCAAAACAAATTTATGCTTTCTTACTTAATCCTGTTGCTGATCTCAAGTAGTAAATAGTTTTAATCAGTGATAGCAGTAACTTAAAAAGTTGCCCTTATTCAGTTTTCAATGTATAAAGTTGGCATCTTCTGCCAACAATATTTAGTTTAGCAAAAATCTATAAGACTGTCAATATCAATATTCAATAATTGTTTTTATCATGGTTATATTGCTTTTTATATTCTTTAGGTGACATACCAAATTGTTTCTTAAAAGAAATATTAAAATTTCTTATTGTTGAAAAACCGCAGTCATTTGCTGTTTGGGCAGAAGTTTTATCTGTGAATTTAAGCATCTCTGCTGCTTCATCAAGCCTTATCTGATTCGCGTATGCTGAAAAGCTCATGCCGAAGTTTTTCTTGAAAATACCTGAAATATAGTTGTAGCTGTAGCCTAAATCGGCACACATTTTTTTGAGGGATAAATCATTTTTTGTATTGTTTTGAATATAGAGCGATATCTGACTGAGCAGATGAAAATTTTTCTGCTCGGTCTTTTCCTTTAAGCCCTGATTCATTACTGCCGAGCAGTATTTATATAGTACTGCTTTTTGTTCAAATACATTTTTATATTGTTCTGTTAAGATTGGTAAATCTTTTATATCAAAAGAAAAGACAGGTTTCTTAAAATCGAAATGCTTGGTATAATCATAATAATCCTGTAATAAATCAGGTGAAAAAATACAGCTGAAGATATTGTTTTCCTGCAAAGTTTCAAACGAGTGAATCTGATAGGGTGAAATAATGACTGCAGAATTTGGATATATAATATATTCTGTATTTTCAATGTTAACTTTAAGTGTTCCTGCTTTTACAAATACGATTTCATAGCTGCGGTGCGTATGCTCTCTGAAATTTAGATTATGAATATCAATTGTATGATAATAATCATTTCCGCTTCGTTTTGTTTCAAATTCAATCATATATGTAACACCTTAACTTTTTTCTATAATTATATAATAAGTTTCTTGCTATATCAAATCTTTTTATAGATAATGATATTAAGAAAAGCGATATTATGAAAAATTTTTATAAACAGGAGTAATATGATGACCGTTAAAGAATATTTGAAGCAGATTGATGATGTAATTGCAAACGGAAAGTATAAGGACAATTGGGAGTCTTTATCCAATCACAAAACGCCGGACTGGTATTGCCGTGACAAGCTCGGTATATTTATTCATTGGGGTATTTACAGTGTGCCTGCCTACGGTAGTGAATGGTATTCGAGAAGTATGTATGATATCAATCACCGTGAATTCGGGCATCACGTTATCACATACGGCAATCAGAAAGATTTCGGCTATAAGGATTTTATTCCGATGTTCAAGGCTGAAAATTTCAGTGCGGACGAATGGGTATCCCTTTTTAAAGAAAGCGGAGCAAAGTCTGTTATGCCTGTCTGTGAGCACCACGATGGCTTTGCTATGTATGATACGGAGTTTAACCGCTGGAATGCAAAGGCAATGGGACCTTGCCGTGATGTTGCAGGCGAAATTAAAGAAGCGTGCGAAAAACAGGGGCTGACCTTTTGTGCCTCAACCCACAGAGCAGAGCATTATTTCTTTATGAATATGGGCAGAACCTGTGACAGTGATGTAAATGATGAGAAGTACAGCGATTTTTATGGTCCTGCCGTTTACTGTCCTGAATTTGACAGCGACACACTTCATAAGACAACTGCCGATACCCTTTCTACTGGTGCAAGCAGAGAATGGCTTGAGGACTGGCTTGTCCGTACCTGCGAGCTGATTGATAAATATCAGCCTAAAATTCTGTATTTTGACTGGTGGATTCACAATCATTCCTTTAAACCTTATCTGAAAAAGCTGTGTGCATATTATTATAACAGGGCTGAGGAATGGGGCGCAGAGGTAACCATCAACTACAAGCACGAGGCATTTCCGCCTACAGTTGCAACCTTTGATGTAGAACGCGGTGCTTTGACGGATATTTCGCCTGTGCCGTGGCAGACGGATACGGCAATCGGCAAGGATTCATGGGGCTACAGAAAGGATAACAGATATAAATGCGCAAGGCAGATTATTACCGATTTGATAGATATCGTCAGCAAAAACGGTATGCTGCTCCTGAATATCGGTCCGAAGCCTGACGGCACGATTACCGACGAGGAAACGCAGGTGCTTAAAGAGCTCGGCGAGTGGATGAAACTCAACGGTGAGGGCATTTACGGCACTACCTTCTGGAAACAATTCGGTGAGGGTGATGTAAATAATGAGTCAGGCTTCTTTAAGGACAGAGAGGAAAAGCCTTTTACAGAAAAGGATTTCAGATTTACATATAAATGTGGAACCATTTATGCTTTTCAGATGCGTCCTGATGGTGAAGATGCAGTTATAAAGGCTTTGAAAAAGCACAATCAGCACGATTATATCATTAAAAAAATAACACTTTTGTCAACAGGGGAAGAGCTCATTTTTGAAAGAAATGAAGACGGACTTGTTATAAAAGCAAATAGTAACTTCAAATGCGATAAGCCTGTCTGCTTTAAAATAGAGATTGATTAGGTGGTATTATGGAATACAATTTTGATGTAAATTCAGATGCGAAAAAATTTGAGCCGTATTATTTAAAATGCATCTGTGCAGGCAGGGCTCACGAAGGACTGCGTGCCAACTGGCAGAAACAGCTGAGAACTGTTCAAAATGAAATCGGTTTTGAATACATACGCTTTCACGGCATATTCAATGATGAAATGGCAATATACAGCGAGGATGAAAACGGCAACCCAAAATTCTTCTGGCAGTATTTTGATGAGTTGTTTGATTTTTTGAAAGAGGTTAAGCTGAAACCGATATTTGAGCTGTCCTTTATGCCTGAGGCTATTTCCACAAAGCCGCATACACTCTTTTGGTGGAAGGGCAATGCCTGCCCTCCGACGGATTATGACAAATGGGCACAACTTGTTAAAGCAACCGTAATCCACTGTGTTGAACGATATGGCATTGATGATGTTCTCGAATGGAAATGGGAGGTCTGGAATGAGCCGAATTTAGGCAGCTTCTGGACAGGAACACAGGAGGAATATTTCAGGCTCTATCAAGTTACGGTAAAAGCTATTAAAAGTGTTGACAAACGCTTCGCAGTCGGCGGACCGTCATCAAGCGGTGCTGATTTCAGAGATAATTTGAATTATCTGAAAGCATTCATAGATTTTTGCAGTGCTGAAAAATTGCCTCTTGATTTCGTATCGGCACATCCGTATCCAACCTACTGGCCGCTTGATACATTCGGCAACGAGCAGATGGGATATATGAGCAAGAATTGTAACATTGAGCATCTTGATTTGATAAGAGATATTATTGATCATTCACCTTATCCGAACGCTGAAATACATTTAACAGAGTATAATACCTCTCCAAGTCCGAGAGATTTAATTCACGATACGCTTTTTCCTGCTCCTTTTCTGCTTTATAATCTTACGCAGAATATCGGCAAGGTTGACAGCCTCGGCTTTTGGACCTTTACCGATATTTTTGAAGAAAACGGACCGGGTGAAAGTCAGTTTCATGGTGGCTTTGGTTTAATGAATGTACTCGGTATCAGAAAGCCGTCATACTTTGCATATAAGTTTTTGGCAGATATGGGCAGTAATCTTGTTTATAGGGACGAAAACTGCTTTGCTACAAAAAAGGATGAAAAGATGCATATTCTTTTGTGGAATTATTGTTATTACAGCGATGCATTTGCAAGCGGTGACAGAAGCGCCTTATCACTCTATAGCCGTGATGATGTGTTTGAAAATAAGGAATTTTCATTTACAGTTCATATTGAAAACGCGAAAGCAATTAAAGCATACAAACTTGGCAGGGATAACGGCAGTGCACTGCATAATTGGCTCAGAATGGGTGCACCTGAAAGTCCTACCCAAGAGCAGACCTTTGAGCTGATAAGCAAATCTGTACCGAGTGAAATCAAATTTATGAATCATTGTAAATTGAATTCAAATGAAGTTGTTTATATAATTGCTGAATGATTTTGTTGAGAGATTTTTGAGAGACTCAAAAGTGAAAATTCAGCTTAAAATGGTGTGTTTCAAGAAGTGATTTTTACACTCTGACTCCGTCATTTAAGGTTCGAATCCTTATACCTCTGCCAGATTTGGACAGTTCATTTTGAACTGTCCATTATTTTTCGCCTTTTGGCACAAATTTGCACCTTTTCAGGTGCTTTTTTATTTTGTTTTTATATAAAATGAGACACTTGTGTGACACCAATATGCCACTAAATCGTAATTCGAACTGCACAAAATAGCCAAACCTTGCCAATAAAAGTGCAGACACTTAACAGACATTGCTGTGTTTATAATATGTCCCTTGTGTATAGAGTTTTTATAATTATTATGATATAATTTAGTTAGTTTTATATGAGGGGAATAATTTGTAATGGATAAAAATAAACTATCATTTGAAATATTGAAGTTAATTGATTTGAAACAAGAGGGTGAGTATTGGGATTTTAAAAGAGAGTGGCATAAAAATAAAACTGATTTACTTCATGATATAATTTGTATGGCGAATAATCTGACAGGACATGATGGTTATATAATTATTGGCGTTGATGAAGACGATAATTATTCATTGGTGGATGTTTCAAATAATGAAAATAGATATAATACTCAAAAAATTGTCGATTTTTTGTCTACGAAAAAATTTGCAGGGTACATCAGACCAAAAGTATATGTTGAAACTTTGTCTGTTGAAGATACATATATCGATGTGCTTGTAGTTGTAAGTGATGATAATGTCCCTTATTATCTTGCAGAAAGATGTGATGGGATTCATCAAAATAATATTTATACAAGAGTTGGTGATACTAATACTCCAATTAATAGGTCTGCCGATTTAAATGATATTGAAAAACTGTGGAAAAGAAGGTTTGGAATAGATTTACCAGCATTCGAAAGATTTAAAAAGTATTTAAGAAACACAGAAGATTGGGAAGAATTGGAAAATGGAGAAGGATTGTATTATAAATATGATCCGGATTTTAGAATAATAGAAACGCCAGATGATTGTAGAACAGCATATGAATACTATATGTTTTCTCAATACGATAGTAGACCTCATCGGTATATAGTGAATTTGTATTATAATCAAACTCCATTAAAAGAAGTTTTATGTAATCTGCTTGATGGTGGTAGACATTTTACACCGGTACCTGATTGGAGAATGATTAAGATTAAAGATGGTGGTGATTTTTTCTATCGTAGTTTTGTTAAAGGTTCATTAAAATATTTATTAGAAAATCTTTTATTTGACAATAATAGTTCCGATGCACAATATTCAAGAATGATGTTAATGTCTTGCATTTTAATTTTTGATAGTGAAATGGAGAGAAAAAATTTTGAGAACTATGTGTCTATAAATTATGAAAAATATGATATTGAAAAATATCAAAATTCTATTCCATATATTGAAGATATAGAAGGATACAAATGTGAAACTTTTAGATATGATTACAAAAATGCTTTACTTTTACGTGATATGTTAGATGAATTTCGTGTGGATAATATGTATTAAAAATAACCATCCTTGATTGACAAGGGTGGTTATTTTTAGACTTTTATATTGTTTGTCCTCATATTATGAGGGAGGGGTGGTTCAGAATTTAAGCCGTCTTGAATTTGTTTTCTGTAAATTCTGCAAGTCTTTGACGGTTCTGCTCAAACACTTTATCTACCATATGCGTATATATTTTCGCAGTTACTGAAATATCTGAATGTCCCATTAATTCTTTTGCTACATTGATTGGAACTCCTGCAGCTTGACAATCAGTACAAAAGGTATGCCTTAATAAATAAGGTTCTAAGTCCTCAGATAATGTTGATTCGATGATTTGGTTTCGATATACCTTTGCACCGTTAGCAATATCCATTTCTCGTTTGAAGTTATGCCATGCATGATAGAATGTATTCTCATCCATTGGCAGATTAGGATTTTTACATCTCACAAATACATACTGTTTGTTTAAGTTTTTGGCCTTGTGTTCCTGTAAGGCTTTTACCAATTGCGGTGGCATTGGAATTTTTCGTCCTGTTCCTGCTTTCGTTTTTGATTTACCAACTGTGAGTATTGCATTATCAAAGTCAATCCAATCCCATTCCATTCGTCTTATCTCGGCAGGTCTGAGTCCACAGCATAACATTGTCAGCACCATAGCACCTGCATAGTGATTTGGAACTTGTTTCAAAATCAATGCTCGTTCTTCGTCAGTGATTGGTCGCCTTTTCCCCTCAGTAACTTGTGGCAGAACAATATCTTCTGCAGGATTTTCGCCAATCAGTTTTTGCTTTTGTGCTTTTCTTAACATTCTACGCAAAGTCATTCTGATTTTTGAAACATTAGCTTTGCTGTAACCAACATATTTGTTTAAAAACCTTTGGCAATCATCTTCAGTAATATCGCATAGCTTGAATTTTTCAAAGTATGGAATGATATTTGAATACAGATAATACTTGTAATCGTTCTTTGTAGTTGAACTTATATTAGCATTTTTTATATTGAGTTCGTACCAATTATCAGCGAATACTTTGAAATTAACCTCAGGAAACATAGTTTTATTTTTTAATTCATCTTGTTCCTTTTGCCATTCTAGCAGCTTTTGTTCCATATTCTTTTTGACCTGCCGTTCACTCTTGCCACGAGCAGTCAATCGGATTTTGTTACCATCGTTGTCTGTAACCTGACGAGTCATTCGATATAGTATTGAACCGTCAGGTCGTTTTTCTTCGTACATAATTTATCAACTCCTTTTTGCAAGACACACAATACACTATTTGTGTTTGAATATCTAGCCTATTTGTAAACCTTTTTGAGAATATCATAAAGATAATATTTTTTGCTGCCTGTAAACTCAGCAGTAGGTATATCGGAAACAAGTTTTCGTGCAGATTCTCTGCTGATGCCAAACACTTTTCCGACTTCGGTTACATTCAAAAAGT
>ERZ808028.309-NODE-309-length-47117-cov-5.122683_pt1 | contig 47117 bp, 39 predicted proteins | sample MGYA00380184_ERZ808028 | MGnify/ENA primary metagenome ERZ808028 (study PRJEB31490, sample SAMN06133397) | mouse gut metagenome | isolation source: J8_1 | host: mice | place: China: Chengdu | collected 2015-05 ...
AGCTGCTCCGGCGTTCTTACGCCCAGCAGGGCGCCCTCCGGCTTCTCTCTCCGCATCTCCTCGCACAGCGCCGCAAGGGATTCCAGATCTTTTACTTTCTCCACATCCTCGATCTTTCCCGCCATCAGCGGAAGCTGTATTCTGATGGGCAATGCATAGACTTTCCCGTCCTTCGTACAAGCCTCTATGATATTCGGAAACAGCGCCGCGTCGCCGTCCATTTCTGCCGTTATGCCGCTTAAGTCCGCCAGAATGCCCTTTTCCTCGTAAGAAGCCCGCGGCAGGCCGTCCAGCAGCAGGATATCAGGTCCTTCCCCCGACATGATCTTTGTGTTCAGATTCCGCACCGCATCCTCCCTCGTCACGCCGTCATCCCCCGACATGCCGATCTCGTAGCGGATATATACATCCTGATGGGCTTTCTGGAACATGCTCACCGCCTGCCGGACGGAAGTATTCTCCACAAGGCTGTATATCTTAAGCTGCTGATCCGGCACCGTCGGCACATTCGGGTCATAGGTATACCGATACAATTTCATGCCCGTATAGAGCACCGCAAACTCGTTATCCGGCAGCATCATCATATCCATCAGCATTACGCTGGGATCTCCGAAGGTGGAAGTCGCCCCGTCGATGATCTGTTCGATCGCCGCCCCGCCGATCACATGCCGGTACAATCCGCCGTCGAAGGCAAAGTAAATGACATCCTCCTGCTCCCCCGCCGTCATGACAACGCTGTGCCCCACATCGCTGCCGCCGATGCCAAGCCCCAGATTCTGTCCGATGAACTCCTGCAGCACCTCGTCCGCATCCAGCAGGACATCCTGCTTTATATCATACACGACAGCGCCGCCCCTCGTTGTGACGCCGACCATATACTGTCCGGTAAAACAGGCAAAATCCACTATCCCGTCCGCTGTAAAGAGCTCCTTTTTACTTCCGTCTTCCGGATCGATCCGGTAAGCTTTCCCGTCGCTTGCAAAACCATAGAGCCTGTTTTCACCGTCGAAGGCAAAATACCTGATCTCTGTCCCCGGCAGTTCCGGTTCCAGCTTCGCCTCGTTCCCATCAGCATCATAATAATAGTACTGCCAGTCCAATTCTTTCCTCGCAGGGTTCGATGATCCGTCTGCTTCTTTGGCATCACTGTCTGATCCGTTTTCCGCCTCTGCACTATCTTCCGAAACTTCAGCCTCCGATGCCCCTCCGGCTTCCTCCGCCTGTGCATCCGAACTTACTTCCGCATCAGAGGTATCTTCCGATGACTCTTCCGTCTCCGACGTCCCACCGCCGTCTGTGGGGATCCCCAGCATGGCTACAGCGCCCGCCGGAGAGATCGCCATATCCGTCACATAGAGGCCTCCCGCGGTTTCCCCCCAGGGATTCCCGTCAGACTCCCACGTTTCCCCGCCGTCCTGCGAAATATATCTTCCCGCGGTCTTTTCCGCCAGCATCATACTGCCGTCTTCCAGCATTTTTATATAGGGGATCGGATACGGCACCATCTCGTTTATCTCCTCCGGCAGCGCCATCTCCCTTTCCAGATAACGCCCCATACTCTTTTCCGTATTTTCTTCTTCCGCCGCGGCAGTATTTTTCTTTTCCTCCTGCTTCGGCTGACTGGCGGTATCGTCACTTTTACCTTTGCCGCAGCCCGTCAGAAAAGCCGCAGCCATCACTCCCGCACATAACAGTGCTGTCCATCTCTTTATATTTTTCATAATTTACCTCTATTTTAATTCCGTAACTGCCCAGGCAGTTACTGTTTCCGGTTCTGCTTTCACACTCAGGTGACAGTTCAGCCTTCCCTATTATTTGTTAACACCTCAGCCCAGAACCACTTCCACTATCGTGACATCCGTTGCAAAAAACACATTTTCCTCCTCTTCACTGTAGTTCCCTTTCATATCCACCGTAAAGTCTACTTTCAGATCCGCCGCCGAGCCTTCCGCCTCTTTGACATCCTCACCGCCGTTTTTTATCGTCTGTTTGGTAAACTTCGTGTCCATGCTGTAGACGACCGTGATCTTTGTATCATCCGGATCGGTCCCGACCAGGTCTAACCCGTTTACCTCTTCCGTCACAAGCTTCGCTATGATAAACGAATCATCACTGTCCTCCGGAATCTCCTCTATTACGCCCATCAGTTCCGTCTCCCCCGATGAAGCCTCGCCTGTGCCGGCTTCTGCACCGGCACCCTGCGCATCCTTATCATCCTTCGTACCGGCATCCTGCGCATCCGCAGCCTTCGCTTCCTCTGCGCCTCCGTCCTGCGGCATCTCCTCCGCCATAGCGGAAGATTCCCCGCCATTTGAACTCTCTGCCGTTTTCGTGCAGGCTGTGAGCGCTCCCAGCGCCAGCGATGCCATAACGCCTGTTATTATAATTTTTTTCAAAAATTTACCCATTTCCTTTTTCCTCCTGTCAATACCTGTCGCGCATGGTCTACTCCGTTTGATCTGCCCTGCGCGATCCGCCTGTTATATTTCCTGTCACTGCCTGTGCTGTAATAGCCCGTCCTATCATAGCCTGTTCCGTATATTCTTTTCTGCATATTTTGTTTCATATATTCCGTTCTGTATCTCACTCCGCCAGATAGATCGCGGATTTCTTCACGATCTCCCTCACCGCCTCCTCAGGCGTCATATTGCCGTTCAGGGCATCCGGCCCGATCTCGTAAACCGCCTTCTCTATGGCGGCATCTCCCGTACTGATCCGGGAGACTGATCCTGCCATCTCTCTCAGTTTCCCAAACTCCTCCTCCGTCGGCCATCTCATATCAATGCTGAAATATTTTCCGTCGCTGCTCTCCATGGCGAGGCAGCCCGCCAGCTCCTCATCTCCCCCGATCGATCCCGCCCTCGGATTTACCGCAAAAGTATCGAAGGAAGCCTTATTCACAGGCAGCCCGCCGGAGAGATCCATATCCTGCAGATCCCTGCCGAACAGGAATCTGTAAAACTCCACCGCCAGTTCATTCTCCGAGGAAGCGGCTGCAACGCCTGCCATCCCGTCCGGAATAAAGCCGCCGCTCACCTGTCCATCCCAGAGCCCGAAATCGAAATCATCTTCCGCCTCCCCCGCAATGCTGGTCACCATGGCATAATCAAAATCCACGCGGTATACTTTACCCACTGCAAATTTCTGCTCCCCGACGGCAATATTGATCGCATTGGTGGAAAGTGTTGCATAATACCGGCCTTCCCCTGAAAACTCAGAGCTGAAATTCGTTCTGTCTTTCAGCCACTCCACATCCACGCCGGAAACTTCCGCCTGCCAGATCCGGCTTGCCGCCGTGAGAAATTCCTCCAGCGCCTGCTCGTCTATCTTTCCGTTACCGTCCGTCCATGCCGCGGAGGATGTCAGGCCCAGCACATATAAAAGCTGTTCCTCCGATCTCAGGCCGAGGATCGCGCCCTTCGGGTTTTCCTCCCTGATCTCCTCCACCGCATCCGCCAAAGTGCCTATATCCTTTATTTTATCCACATACTTTTTATCGCCCGCCATCATCGGTATCTGTATCCTGATGGGCAGCGCGTAGATCTTCCCGTCCTTCCGGCAGGCTTCCACCACATTCGAAAACAGTTCCTCCTCCCCGGCAAAGCCGTCCACCACGCCGCTCATATCCGCCAGGATCCCCTTTTCCACATAGGAGTCCTGCGGCAGTCCGTCGAGCAGCAGGATATCCGGTCCTTCCCCGGACATGATCTTTGTATTCAGATTCCGCACAGCATCCTCCCGCGTCACGCCGTCCGTCCCGGACATGCCGATCTCGTAGCGTATATACACATCCTGATGCATCTTCTGGTAGAGGCTCACCGCCTGACGCATGGAATAATTTTCCGCAAGGCTGTATACCGTCAACTGTTTCTCGGGAACCGACGGCACATCCGGATCATACGTGTACCGGTACAGCCTCACATCGTCATAGAGTACCACAAACTCGTTATCCGGCAGCATCACCATATCCATCATCGTCATACTGGGATCGCCGAAGGAAGAGGTGGCGCCGTCGATGACCTGCTCTATGGCGCTCCCGCCGATCACATGCCTGTAAAGGCCGCCTCTGAAGGCAAAATAGATGATATCCTTCTGTTCTCCCGCAGCCGCGATCAGTTCATGTCCTCTCTCCATACCGCCGATGGAATTCCCGAGATTTTCGCTGATGAAAGCCTGCAGTATCTTATCCTCCTCCGCCAATGCCCCCTTTTCCAGATCGTAAATGACAGCCTCATTTCTGGTGGTAAACCCGACCATATATTGCTCCGTAAGGCAGACGAAATCCACGATCCCCTCCGTATCAAACAGTTTCTTCTTCGTACCGTCCGCAATATCTACCCTGTATGCCCCGCCGTCAAGCGTAAAGCCGTAAAGCCCGCCCTGTCTGTCAAACGCCAGCTTCTCTACCCTCCTATCGCTTTCCTCCGGAAAATCCAGCTCCGTCATGTTCCCCTCCGGGTCAAAATACGCGGCCTTCCACACCATCTCAAAGGAATCCTGCCCGGAGGATCCTGCCCCATCGGAGGCTTCTCCATCCGCAAATTCGCCGCCTGCGCTCTCCCCATCCTCCGCATAGGGGCTATATATCACCGCTGCCGCCCCGTCCGGGGAAAGAGCGATATCCGCCAGATACGCCGCCGGAATCTGATCCTGCCAGAAACAGTCTGTATACTCCCAGCTCTCGCCAGCATCCGCGGAGACATACCTGCCCGCCAGCATCTCCGCGAGCACAAGCTCACCGCCATCCTGTTTTTGCAGGTAGGCAGCCGGATTGCTAAAACTATTCTCGTTCCTCATCTCCTCCGGCACCGTGATCTCCCTCTCCAGATACCGTCCCATGCTCTTTTCACCGCCTGCCGTATCTGCAGCGCTGCTCTCATCTGCCTTCGGCGTGTCCGCTTCGTTCTCCCTGCCGCTGCCTCCGCAGCCCGCAAGCAGAAAAGCACTGATCATACCTGCGCAAAATAATGCTGTCCGTCTTCCGAATTTACTCATTTTCCATCCTCCGCTTCCGCGCACATTCTGCGCAGTTTAAAAACACCCGCTATCCCAATATCACTTCCACGATCCTGATCGCCGTCGCATGGAACACATCCCCTTCATAGCTTCCCCACATCTCCGCCGTAAAACCTTTCTGCAGATCCGCCGCCGAACCTTCCTTTTCTTCATGGCTCGCGCCGCCGTCCCAGATCTTCTTTTTTTCAAATGCGGTATTTTCATCGTACACGACAGTGATCTTCGTGGATTCTTCCTCCGCTCCGGGCGCTTTTGCCACCATGACCTCACCCCCGTCCTCAAGTGTATCCGTAAAGACCTCCGTCACTGTAAACTGTTTCTCTCCGATTTCGTAAATGTCACCGTATAGATTGCCCTCCGTGTCCGGAATATTGTGCAGAGAAGAGATATCTGAATTTTTTCCCGATGCCTTTCCATCTCCTGGATCTTTTGCCGCCGGCAGATCCTCCGCCTCCACCGTGGGGGCTTCGGTGTCCCCCGTGCTCTCATCTGTCTTTGTACAGCCGGTGAGCCCCAGACCCATCGCTATGATAATACCCGTTATGATCAGTCTTTTCCTTACATTTTTCCTTATGTACATCATTCTCTTTTACCCTCCTGATTTTTATAACACATACTTGATTTTCAAAAGCCAGGGCCCGTTATTTGACTTTTCTATGCGCAGAGCCGCATCCCCGGCTCTACATCAGCATCATAGCAGACTATCCTCTAAGTTTTCTCTAAATATTTTAAATTTTTTCCGGGTTGTGGGAAATTATCTTGAACCTTATCATTTCGTATGTTATATTGAAAGAGGGAAAACCAGAGAAGCGGCCTACCCTCATATAGTGTAAACTGTTATAAACTAACAGCCGTCACTACTGCGAATAGTGGCGGCTACTATCTTCCCCTGAAGATCTGATACATCAGACCGACAAGGGCGCAAATGAATATTCCCCTCTCTCTATGCACAATATCTTTTTTCCGCATCAAATTTTCCAGAATATAATGATACTAATGATATTCAGCTTTATTTTTTAGAGATTTTTTAAAGATTTTTCTGATATACTATATCCATAAACGGTTATCAGCTAAAAAATGATATAAAATATATAAGATAAAAAAGAGGCACTCCATGAGAATCCTTCTGGTAGAAGATGACGAAAAACTAAAAACCTCCCTCGCGTTCCAGCTCGAACAGGAGAATTTTATTGTCGACACCTGCTCTGACGGCGAGGAGGCGCTTTACTATATTGAACAGAATATTCACGACCTCATCCTACTCGACCGGATGCTGCCCTACTTGAGCGGCACCGAAGTTCTGTCAAAAATGCGGAGAAGCAATAACCAGACACCCGTTATTTTAATCACCGCTCTGGGGACCCTGGACGATAAAGTCACCGGGCTCGATCTGGGCGCCGACGATTATCTGGTAAAGCCCTTCGCTTTTGAGGAACTGATGGCGAGGATCCGCTGCATCACCCGCCGCCCCCGCAGGATGGAATTGACGGGGCAGCTCGCCTTCGGGGACATCGTGTACCGCCCGGAGGAAAATACGCTGGCCGGCACATCGGGGACCTGCAGTATGTCCAGACGGGAAGGGGACCTTCTGGAAGTTTTTCTGCGAAGTCCCGGCAAACCCCTCTCCCGCACGCTGCTGCTCACAAAGGTCTGGGGACCTGACAGCGACGTGGAGGACGGCAATCTGGACAACTACATCCACTTCCTCAGAAGGCGCTTAAAAACAGTGGGCAGCCGTGTATCCATCCGCACCATCCGGGGCATCGGCTACCAGATCGAGAACTGCTGACACACACAGGAATAGGACCATGTTTCAAAAAGTACATTTCCGGCTCGCCGTCCTTTGCGGCTCCATCACAGCTTTCATCCTGCTCGTCATGTCCCTGGGCTATCTCTATATCTCGGAACAGGGTTTAAAAGAGAGCAGTTTTTCCTCTTTTCAGAATGACATGAATACCCTGATCGCCAATCTGGAACACCAGAGCGTGATCACCCACGAATGGCTCACCAAAATGGAGGGCGGCGGAAAATACCGTATCCATATCACGGATAACGGTGTCCCTTTTTTGTTCAACGAACGGGAATCGGAGGAAGAAAAGCAGCTCTTTCAAGAGGCATGGGACGTGTGGGAAAACGATACAGGGATCGTCTACGGGGGCGCCTTCTCCGACATCTATCACACGGAATTTCTCTTCTCCCCGAAAAAAGACAGGCAGGCGGACTACTATGCCTGTGCCGCCGTCGCCGAAAAGACAGGCGGCTCCCTGCAGGTCATGATACTGGCTCCCCTCGACTCCCTGAAGGCACAGATCAGGCGGCAGCGGTTTTTGTTTTTCGGGCTGGACATTCTCGCTATCCTCGCCCTGTCCCTCTTCGCCTGGCATTTTACCAAACGGATCTTAAAACCGCTGGAAGAAAACCAGAAAAAGCAGACGCAGTTCATCGCCTCCGCCTCCCACGAGCTTCGCACGCCGCTGGCGGTGATCCTCTCCTGCGCCTCCGCCTCCGGGAAAGCAGATGGGGAAGCGAGGGCGCATTTTCTGGATGCCATCCGGTCGGAAGGCGTGCGCATGTCCAAACTGATCGACGACATGCTCCTTCTGACCACCGCCGACACCGGGGGCTGGAGCATTAAAACAGGCCCCGTGGAGCCGGACACGCTGCTTCTTAATCTCTACGAAGCCTTCCAGCCCGTCGCCGCGGAAAAAAATATAGCGCTCTCCATCACCCTGCCGGAAGAAGCCGTTCCGACGATCAACTGTGACAGAGAACGCATCACTCAGGTTCTCTCCATCCTGCTGCACAACGCCTTAAGCTATACGCCGCAGGAAGGCTCTGTGCGCCTGATCCTTACCCATCATGGAAAAAATATCAGTTTTTCTGTGGAAGACAACGGTCCCGGTATCCCGGATGCCGAAAAAGAACAGATCTTTGAGCGTTTCTATCGCAGCGACAGATCCCGCAGCAAAAAGGGGCACTTCGGTCTCGGGCTCTGCATCGCCGCCGAGATCGTTCATGCCCACCACGGGCGTATTCTTGTCAAGGATACCCCCGGCGGCGGGAGCACCTTTACGGTATTACTTTAATCTCATTCAACCGACACATCCGCTGCGTGGATCCGCCCGCCCTATGAAACGCAGAACAGACGGCTCTGACCCATTATTCACAGTACATCACGATTTACTGCTTTACTGTTGATTCCTTTACAAGCAGTTCCCCCTCGAAAACCTGATGCTGGTGTTTTTCATTTCCCTCCAGGATTTCGAACAGCAGATCTATCGTTGCCGAAGCGATCTCCTCCACCGGCTGGCGTATCGTCGTGATCCGGGGAATAAAATAATCCCCGGCCTCGATCCCGTCAAATCCCGCCACAGCAATATCTTCGGGCACTCTTTTCCCCGCATCGATAATGGCACGGCAGGCGCCCATCGCCATGATATCCGAGATGACAAAGATCGCCGTGAAATCCTGCCTCTCCTGCAAAAGTTCCCGCATCGTCTCATAGCCGTTCTCATAGGAATATGCCTCATACTCCTCTTTCATCCTGCGGATCAGCCCTTTGTCCTCCTCTATCCCATGCTCCTTCAAAGCCCTCCTGTAACCCAGAAGCCGCAGATAGCCGATCGTCCGGTCATCCATTTCCGCACATAAAATAGCGATCTTTTTATGCCCCCTGTCGATCAGATGGGATACCATCTTAAAACTTTCCTTTGCGTCATCCACAGATAAAAAAGAGTAACTCTTCTGATTTACGTTTCCCGGCGCACAGCCCACCGTACTTAAAATAAAGGGGACCTGCAGCTTTTCCAGTTTTTCCTCGCCGTGGTTAAAATAACCTCCCAGGAAAATAATGCCCCTTACCCGCTTCTCCTTGACGACCTCCAGTGCCACATCCACTTCATCCTCATTCGAATTCACATGATGCAGCACCATATTATATTTTTTGCGCTTGATCTCCGACCCTATCACTTTGATCATACTGCTGAAAACAGGGTTAGTCATTCCTTTCACAAGCACTGCAATGCTCTTTGCATCTATCCTCTTCAGATTTCGCGCGCTGTTATTCGGAATATAGCCATGCTCCCGGATCGTATCCATAACCATCTGCTTTGTCTCAGGATTGATATCTGGATGGTTATTGATAGCGCGGGAGACAGTGCTGACTCCCACGCCGCATATTCTTGCCACATCTTTAATGGTCAATTCTTCCATACACTTCTCCCAGATCACGCATCTGTCCCGCCAGCTTCTCTGTCAGCATCTCTTTCCTGACCCTCCACTTCCAGTTATTTCCAAGAGTGGACGGCGTATTGATCCTGGCTTCACTCCCCAACGCCAGATAATCCTGCATCGGAATAATAGCCGTATCCGCAACGCTTTTCAGCGCCTCCCGGATGAACACAAGATGCACATTATTTCGGGAATGGATATCCAGATATTTCCTTGCAACCTCTTTATCCTTTTTATCCAGCGTATCGTACCAGCCCATGAGCGTATCATTGTCATGGGTACCGGTATACACCACACAGTTTGCCGGATAATAGTAGGGCATATAATTACCCGCCTCCCTCGAGTCAAAGGCAAACTGCAGGATCTTCATGCCCGGAAATCCCGATTCCTCCACCAGCTTTTTTACTGTATCCGTCAAAAAACCCAGATCTTCCGCTATGACCTCCCTGTTCCCGAGCTTTTTTTTCATGGTCCGGAAAACCGAGATGCCCGGTCCTTTCTCCCAATGCCCGGATTCTGCCGTGGCATCTCCGTAAGGAATCGAATAGTACTCGTCAAATCCCCGGAAATGGTCGATCCTCACAATGTCATAGAGTTCGTAGCAATAGCCGATCCTCTGCATCCACCAGCCGTATTCCGTCGCCCTATGATACTCCCAGTCATAGAGGGGATTTCCCCAGAGCTGTCCGGTCGCCGAAAAAGAGTCCGGCGGACATCCCGCCACCGCCTTTGGCGTACCGTCTTCCCCCAGCTGGAAAAGTTCCCGCCCTGCCCAGACATCCGCGCTGTCCAGCGCAACATAAATAGGAATATCCCCGATAATGCGGATCCCCCTGCTGTTCGCATAGTTTTTCAGCGCAGACCACTGGGTCCGGAACAGATACTGTTCAAACCGGTAAAACCCGATCTCATCTTTACATTTTTCTCTGTAATACCGGAGCGCTTCCTCCTTCCGCAGCTTAATGCCCTCTTCCCAGGAAAGCCAGCTCGTACCGCCAAAGGATTTTTTAACCGCCATATACAGCGCATAATCCTCCAGCCAGTACGCATTTTTCTCACAGAACCGCATAAACCCGCTGTCCCCGGAAATGCCGCTGTTCTCATAAGCCTTTCTCAAAAGTTTGAAACGCTGCTTATATATTTTATCATATTCTATGAAATCATGGCAATCACCAAAATCACAATCTTCACATTCTTTTTCCGTGATCCACCCTTTTTCTGTCAGGGCTCTCAGATCGATATAGTAAGGATTTCCCGCAAAGGTGGAATATGACTGATAAGGGGAATCTCCGTAGCCGGTAGGCCCAAGCGGCAGTATCTGCCACAGCCCCTGTCCCGCCTTCTCCAGGAAGTCCACAAATTCATATGCTTCTTTCGAAAATGCCCCAATCCCGTAAGGTGACCAGAGACTGGATACCGGCATCAGCACACCGCATCTTCTCATATTTCTTTCCTCCTATTTCAAGTCGCTGCGCGACGGCACTAAAGGGTAAAGATATGCTTTTCGTTGTAAACGATCGATGCCTGCCCGTACCTGTGGATGAGCGCCGGTTCGCTGCTCATATGTCCGAAATCCCCCGGTTCCGGCCTGGCATTCCCCGCAAGAATCTCTTCTGCACATTCCATCAGATCAAACAGATACCTCTTTCCGATCGGCCGCAGGTAATGCCCCGGCAGGATCAGATCGAACTCTTCCTGCCTTGCCGCCAGTTTTTTTAAATCCTTCAGATATTCTTCCACACTTGTCGAATAGGTGTCAAAGATCAGGATCGGCGTGCTGACAATGGAATCCCCCGAGATCAGGATCCTGTTTTTACTGTCCAGAAAGACCATACTGCCCGCCGTATGCCCCGAGATGCCGATCGCTTCAAACGCTCTGTCTCCCAGGTCAAAACGCATGCCCTCCGTGATATTCCCCGAAGGTTTATGAAAACACAGGTTTCTCCCGGCAAGATCCGGCCCCGTATATGCCGGCTCCTTCATCTGCCGCACGCCAAACGCCTGCCATTTCTCATTTGTCATATAGGGCGGCTCTATCATCCATCCGTCCCTTTCACTCAAATATACTTCGTCAAACTCATAATTTCCGAGCGCATGATCTACATGTCCGTGGGTATTCACTACGAACACCGGCTTATCCGTCAGGATCCCCAGCGTCTCCTTCAGCCTGCCGAGCCCCGCACCGGTATCCACGAGCATCGCCCGCTCCCTTCCCTCCACCAGATACATGATATCCACACCGAATTCATCCAGTGCATAAATATGATCTGCCACCAGCTGCACTACATAATCATTTATTTTTCTTATATTCAGATTATCCATCGTTACTCCCTTATTCTGTCTTAATCCCTGATCGGGCAGGGTGCGGGCAGCTTACGCCGTGTCCTTCCCCTCCGCACCCGTGCGCAATATGTGTTCCACGTATATAAACAGAACGCCATAAAATATTTCTTTATGGCGTTCCTTCACTGACTCTTCTCTTACATCTTTACGGCTCCTGCCGTGATACCGCTGGTAATATACTTCTGTGCCAGGATATATAAAATAACGATCGGAATGATCGAAAGCGTCAACGCCGCTATCAGGAGATTCCAGTCAGAGCTGGCATTGCTTCGGAACATATAGATCATAACTGTCAATGTTCTCTTTCCCGTCTCGCCGATCATCAGGCTCGGCATCAGGAAGTCATTCCATGTCCAGAGGAAGAACAGAACGCCGATAGTAATACTCGTAGGTTTTACTAACGGGAAGATGATCTGCATCATCGTCCGGAAAGCGCCGCAGCCATCGATACAGGCCGCTTCTTCCAGATCCCTCGGCACCGATTTCAAAAAGCCCACATAGGTGAAGATACCGAACGCGCAGTGGAATCCCGCGTACAGCCCGATCAGCACCGTCAGTTTGTTGTTCAGATGAAATTTTGTCGTCATAACCTGCAGAGCGATCATGATCGTATGGAAAGGCACGATCTGCCCTAACGTAAATAAAATATACCAGAACGGCCCATCCTTCGACTCGATATGCGCGATCCCGTACGCTGCGAAGAAACTCACGATCAGTCCCACGATCACGGTCCCGCCCGTTACATACGCAGAATTCAGGAATACCCGCACAAAGTCCATTCTCGCGACCGCTTCTTTGTAGTTGTCAAGTGTAAAATGCGTGGGCAGCGCCAAAAAATTGGCGATCATATCATTGTAGGGTTTAAAACTGTTCATCACCAGAAGCAGGATCGGCAGTACAAATATGAAGCCCAGTACAAGCATCACCACTGTCGCCACGATGTTGCCTTTTTCCTTTGTCTCTCCCATTAGTACGACACCTCCCGTTTCCTTGTGAAATTAAGCTGAATCAGAGTAACTATGGCAACCACCAGGAATAAAACCACTGACTTGGCAGCACCGTATCCCATATTGTATTTGACAAACGCTTCCTTATAGATATCCATTGCCACCGGCATAGTCGTGCCGTAAGGGCCTCCCGCCGTCATCGCATTCGGTACATCGAATGCCTTGAAAGCGCCTGAAATGGACACGAACAGATTGATCGTGATGGTCGGCATCAACAGCGGAAGCTGGATATCGCGGATCAGGCGGAAGCCTGTACAGCCGTCGATCTTCCCTGCCTCGATCAGATCCACCGGTATGGTCTGAAGCCCTGCGGTATAGATCATCATCAAAAACCCGATCTGCTGCCATACCGATACCAGAATGATCGTAAAGGTCGCCGTTCCGGGGGAACCGAACCAGCTGATCGATCCCAGCCAATCCCAGTGCATCACCTCCGCCAGATTCGGCAGGATCTGCGAAAAGATAAATGTCCAGATAAATGCCACCAGCACTGCGGAAATAATATTCGGAATAAAGAACAATGCGCGTGAGAGCCCTTTTGCCCTGATATTTTTATTCAGGAAATAGGCCAGTACAAAGCTTACCAGATTGCTCCCGATGATCGTAAACACGCCCAGTTTCAGGTTAAAAAGAAACGATATGCGAAAACCTTCGTCAGAAAACAGTTTCACATAGTTTTCAAGCCCCGCCATACTCTTTTTCCCGCTCATCAGATTCCAGTTCAGGAAAGAATACGGAATGGTTCCCCCAAACAGGGGGATCAGCAATGCACATGCATACAGGATCAGCGCCGGTACGATCAGTGCATAATAAAATTTTTTTCTTTTTTGAAATAAAATCGACATATCTACTTACCCCTCCAAACACCAAAGCGGCCGCAGCCGCAGCCGCTTTGTTTTTTATCATAATTGGCGGTTTCCAAATAAGTTACTGGATAAAGTTGAGATAGCTTGCATCCAGTTCCTGAATAACAGTCGCCTGATCTTTTGCTCCTGCCATATATCCCTGTACGATATCGCCCGATGTAACGTCAAAACCGTTTGCATACTGCTGATAAACCCACGGGATCGTATTGCCTTCATCACAGTATTTTGTGTAATCGTCCATTGCGGAACTCGCTTCGCCGCCGCTGTAAGGCATTGACGGAGGTGCATCGCCCAGATCCAGTGTGAGCTGTGTGATCCATTTCTGCTCGGGATCGCTCATGTAAGCCAGCACTCTCTTACACAGATCAGGATGTTCTGTGTTTGCATTGATAACATAGCATGTGCCTACGTCTACGGAAAGTTTATTCTGTGATGCATCATTAGAAACCGGATATGCAAAGCAGCCGATATCCTGCACCGGGTCTGCGTGTGCAACCGTGGAAAGGCTGAACTCACCGGATAACAGCATCGCAGCCTGGCCGTTTGCCAGCGCATTGAATCCGGATGTGGAATCCTGGTCCATCATGTTGTTGCCGGAATACTGTTTCATGATATCCATGAATGCGAAAACATCGTCGATACCGTCCACATCAAAAGTTCCCTCGCCGGAATTCAATGATGCGAGGAATCCCGGGATATCATCCTGCACAAAAGGTGTCAGCAGAGCGCTGAACAGATGCTTTAATGTCCAGGACTCTTTGTAGGTAGGTGCGATGGGCTGGATCCCTGCCGCTTCCAGTTTCGCGCAGACATCCGCAAATTCATCCCTTGTTGTGGGAAGCGTATCGATTCCCGCCTTTTCAAAGAGTTCTTTGTTATAAAATACACCTAAGTACTCATTGGCGTGGGGATAGGCGTATATCTTGCCGTCAGAGCCTTTGACTGCCTCCAGCGCCGAAGGATATACCGCATCCACGAAGGGCTCTTCGGAAAGATCCATCAGTCTGCCCGCTTCCGCAAATGCCACTACCTGCTGGTAGGGTGTCAGCAGATAGATATCCGGCAGATCGTTTGACGCCACCTTCGCGCCGAGGAAGTCGGAATAGTCGCCCGTCTGCATCTGGATATCCAGAGCGATATCCGGGTTTTTGCTGTTGAAGTCTTCCTGAATGATCTGCAGGTCTTCACCCCAGCTTCCGTTCCATACTGCCATTGTGACCTTTGTCGCGCTTCCGGAGCTGCCGCCTTCTGCCCCCCCCGTCAGTGCCTGCATCTCCCGAAGCATCTCCGCTTCCGCCGCAGGCTGTCATTGACAGTACCATTACCGCTGCCAGCCCGAGGGCCAGCCACTTTTTCATTTTTTTCATGCTTTTGCCTCCTTTTATTTTTTGCATGTATGTATTTCATCAGAAACAGGAATATTTTTATCCGGCCTTTCCGGCGCCCGTCCCTGAATAGTACCGTAAGTAATCTCTCTGCCGGATCATCCGAAATGAAATCCGTCGCTCAGTTCTTTCACCATGCGCATCCCGTTGATGTCTGTTATCTTCTCTCCGTGGACTATAATATTCTCGAAATAAATATCATGGGGCCTGCACACTTCATCCCGCATTTCAAAACCGCGGACAATGGAGACCGGAAACGCCCCTTCCGTGATCTCTATATTTTTGAAATGGACATCGCTGATCATTCCCCTCTTCCTGTCCCGCGAGTACTTGGAATCCAGCGTTTTAATGTCGATAAACTTCTCCTGCGCGTCCTCGATGCGGATGTCCTCATAATGGATATCATGCACAAACGCCCGGTCCGCATTGTGGATCGTCAGTACCCCTCCCGACTGATTGCCCTCGTATTCACAGTGGAGGATCTCACAGCGCCGGAACACCACATCGGAAATCTCATCGCATCTGGTCTCATACCCGATCTCCAGAGCATTGCCGAACTGCGCATTCCAGAACAGACAGTCCTCCACCAGAATATGGCGCACATCCGTGCAGCCCGAAGGATCCTGAAACTCCTCCGCCTTGATGGAGATACAGTCGTCATTCGCCCGCACAAAACTGTTCCGGATCGTCATGTTCCTGCAGCCGACGATATCAATGCCATCCCCCGTGATCACCTTGCCCAGCACGTTGATGTCCTCGATCCGCACCTCTTCACAGGCAGTGGGCACGATGTGCCAGCCCCCGCCGTCCAGCAGGGTAATCCCCCGTATCTCAATATCTTTTCCGAGTATGGGAACGATCAGCTGCTCCGCACCGTTTTCATTCCATTTATGCCAGTTTCCGCCGTAGAGTATTCCGTTTCCGACGATCCGGATATGATCGGCCAGCCGGGAGCGGATCATTCCGCTGACAACAGCCCCTTCTTCTATGTAGACCACATCTCCTGTTTTCAGCTCCAGTGTATTGATATTGCATACAGTTCCCTTTCGGAACTCATAAGTGGTATTTTCCGGCTTTTCCACCCTCTCCGACTGCAGAAGATAAAGCGGGCACAACAGATCGTCCTCTATCTCCAGAACCGCGCGCTTTCCCGCCGGAAGCCGAAATCTCAGTACCGATCCCTCTTTCTCGAACAGGATGCCTAAAGAGGCCGGACGGATCCTCACCTTTCCAACCTCATCGAGAACAGTCACTTCCACTTCCTGCGTCTGCTCTTTCCCGTCATATACCAGTACCGCAAAATGAAAAAATTCATTTCCGTATACATCCGTATCCTTTCCGTTGACCCGCACCCTGTACAGGGGGGAGATCCCCAGATCCTCCACCTTTTCCAGCTCATACAAAGGCTCGCCCTTTGCCGGCCTCGGTATGTATTCCTGCCTGTCCTCAGCCGCTTTTTTTCTCACGGATTCCCTCATTGTTTTTCCCTCTTTCTGAATGATACAGCTCGCCGTATCTTATGCACACGCCTATATTGGTAACGATTCCGGCATCGCTCCCGGTATCGCTTCCGGTAACGTTACCAATTCCCTGTAAATAAATCTATCACACTATTTTTCATTTGACAAGACCTGTTTTTAATTTTGTGTATTATAGCCAAATTTGGGAAATGGTTTTGCCCAATATTACCAATATTACCAATATTTCATACATTGACAAAAGCCGCAGCATCCGCAGGCCCCTTGTCCCTGCAGGCATCCGACGCTTCCTGAAGGTTTTTGAAACAGGGACTTGCATTTCGGCAAAATCTGAATTATCATAAAAAACATTATCGATCTTGTAAAGGAGAAGCATTGACATGAAAATCAAAAATCCGGTATTAAAGGGATTCCACCCTGATCCCAGTATTATCAGGGTAAACGATACATACTACATCGCATCCTCCACCTTTGAATGGTGGCCGGGGGTATGCATTCATGAGTCGAAGGATCTGGTAAACTGGCGCCTGCTGACCTATCCCCTGTCGGAAAAACGTCTGTTAGATATGACAGGTGATCCGGATTCCGGCGGAATCTGGGCGCCGGATCTGTCCTACCATGACGGCACTTTTTATCTGGTATACACGGATGCCAAAGTGACAAGCGGAGCCTATAAAGACTGCGTCAATTATCTGACCACCGCAAAAGACATCTGCGGTCCCTGGTCGGATCCCGTCACCCTGAATACGGCAGGGTTCGATGCTTCACTCTTTCATGACGATGACGGCAGGAAGTATCTGGTAAATCAGTATTGGGATCCGAGGCCTTACCGCCATCCTTTCTACGGCGTTATGTGCACGGAATACTCGGAAGAGAAGAAATCCCTCATCGGAGACCCCTGGGTCATCTACAGAGGAACAGAAGACAGGCTCACGGAAGGCCCTCACCTTTACAAGATAAACGGATGGTATTATCTGTTTGTGGCGCAGGGCGGGACGGGATACGCCCATCAGTCAAGGGCGGCAAGGGCAAAATCCCTCTCCGGCCCCTTTGAGACCCAGCCGGGCGGTCCCCTCCTCACCACACTGGATGCCCCCTACCATCCTTTCCAGAAAGCAGGACACGGCTCCCTGGTACAGACGCCGGAAGGCGAATGGTATTTTGCGCATCTGATGGCAAGGCCGCTCCACCATGATACCGAATCAAAGATCGACCCGAGGGGCTGGTGCCCGCTCGGAAGGGAGACCAGTATCCAGAAGCTGATCTGGGATGAAGAAGGCTGGCCGCACATCGTCGGCGGACACAACGGACTGGAGGAAGTGGAAGCGCCCTCCGGCACAGTGGAGCATAAATGGGAGTCGGATTACCCCGAGAAAGACGATTTCGATACAGCCCGGCTCAATCACCATTTTCAGAGTCTGCGGACCCCGCTCACGGAGGATGTGTGTTCCCTGACAGCCCGCCCCGGCCATCTGCGATTATACGGACATTTCTCTCTTGCCTCCGCATACACACAGGCGCATATCGCCCGCAGATGGCAGAGTTTCCATTTTGAAGCGGAAGTGAAAATGGCATATGAACCGAAATCTTTCCAGCAGTTTGCAGGGCTTACCTGCTATTATAATACCCACAGCTGGTCCTGCATTGAGATGACATGGCATGAAACATACGGACGGGTCATCGATGTGGTAAGTACCGATCCTGACAGAACCGAGAGTGTCTATGAAGAGCATCCCGTGCCGGTCCCGGCAGATGCGGCATATGTCTACTTTAAAGTGAAGGTGCAGGGAATAAAATACCAATATTTTTACTCCTTCGACGGGGAAACCTGGACTGCCGTACCGAGGATATTTGATTCCGCAAAGCTCTCTGATGAATATCTCACCGCCGCTTACGGCGCGGCTTTTACCGGCGCGTTTGTCGGCATGATGAGCGTCGACGGGCTTGGCACGAAAATACCGGCGGATTTTGATTATTTCTGCTACAGGGAATGTGCCGAATAGTAATAATAGTCCGCATCAATCCGGAGCTGCTGCGGGCCTGTCATTCGTTGACGGCCGGCAGCAGGCTCTTTCCGCTTTTCTTCACATACTGATATTCATTTCCTGCCCCCTGCTATTCCCAGTACTCTTTCCTCTGCCTCTCGCTCAATCCTTCCACAAACGCCTGCTTATATTTCAGGAATTCTTCCAGATCCATCAAAACGTGGTACAGCATGGCGCGGCTCTCAAACTCCTCCCGGGATACGGGCAGGTCCTCTTTTTCCATCCCCGCAAAAATCTCACCCAGCCGTTCCATCTGTTTTTCCGGCACATTCTTCTCGACCACATAATCCGCCAGATAACGTATATAATCCGCCACCACCTTCGCCTGCTTCGGCGTGCTCCGCATCTTTCTCATCTCATAGTGCAGACTATCCAACATCCGGCACTGGTCGAGGCGCATCCTGAAATAATCCAGATAGTAATCATGATGAGACTCGAAGGTGTTATCCTGGTATTCCCTCGCCTCCTCCATCAGCTCCCGGAGCTTTTCTTCCAGCATGGTGATATCCACCCATACGCTGTGGTCCATCTGTTCCTTCATCTGCACTCCCATCAGATATTCCGCCATCTCCCTCAGGTCGGCCTGCATGGCCTTTTCCACATAACAGGCGCCCTCCATAAGATGTTTTTTCTGGCTCTTGTTCATATGGAACAGGTTCAGCACGAAAGCGATGACGACGCCGATAAAAACCAGCATGAATTCATTAAAAAGAAACTCCGCCGTATACTCCAGCCTCGTCAGATAGTGGGCTGTGATGACCGCATTGATCGACAGCGTGGCGCGCCATCCCATGATATCGGTGAAAAAGACAAGAAGAAAGATGATGATACCGTAGGCGATCCACTCGCTGTGCAGCCGCGGCATGATCAGATATACCAGCATCGCGGTAAAGAAAAAAGTCCCCAGCCTGACAAACGAAAATTTCACGGTCTCCCACTTCGTCCCGAGAAGTGACAAAAGCGTCACCGTCCCCGCGGAGACCGCGTAATCCAGATGCAGCGCCTCCGCTATGTAGATGGCAATGCCGCATCCGACGGCGATCTTCACTGACAAAAGCGCTGTTTTTTTCAGTTTTCTTTTCATCTCCGTACTCATAGTTTGATCCCCCATAAAAACCGTTTTCCGACATTCGCCGCCCGCCGAATGCGTAAACTCATTCTTCTCACTGACGCCCATAATATAATGATACCGGTTTTTACTGGGTTTCACAACTATATTTTATCCGATTGATCAAATAACTTTTCCATCTTTGGTCAGGCAATTGTCAACCATTTTATTTTTATGGTTGACAAACTATCTTCTCAGTGCTACGATAATTCAAGCCAGAAAAATAAATTACAGGAGAGAAAGGACTATCCTATGAATACAAAAACAACTGCCCCCATACTAAACGGCAAACCTCAGACAGGCGAAACGAGAAAAACTTATGATATGGCATATATCGCCGTCTTCACGGTACTCATCGCCATCTGTTCGTGGATTTCCATCCCCGCGGCGATTCCCTTCACCCTCCAGACTTTCGCGGTATTTTTGTCTGTCGCGGTACTCGGCGGAAAACGCGGCACGACAGCAGTACTTGTCTACGTCCTGCTCGGCGCGGCAGGCATCCCGGTATTTGCCGAATTCACCGGCGGACTCGGCGTTATCTTGAATACCACGGGCGGATATATCATCGGTTTTATCCTCACCGCCCTTACCATGTGGCTGATGGAAAGTATACTCGGAAGGAAACTCTGGGTCCAGGCATTGTCCATGGTACTCGGCATGGCCGCATGCTATGCGGCGGGCACGGCATGGTTTATGTTTGTGTATATGAGGGAGACCGGTCCCGTCGGACTGACAACAGTGCTCGGCTGGTGCGTTATTCCTTTCATCATCCCCGATGCGGTCAAGATCGCGCTGGCGCTCACACTCAGCAATACCCTGCGCAGGCCATTGGCGAAGATCATGAATGGACAGCAGGGATAAAGGAATAATTGCCGCGATCATGAAGAAAGTTCCGGACAGCGATACACAGCCTACTGGTATACAGTTATTGCGAAACAGTCATCGATATATTGTTATATTCATTGGTATCCCTGCCGATATACTGGTCAGGGATACTGTACAGATGACCATATGGAGAAAGGTATTTAACAAAATGCTATACAGGATCAGGGCACATCACGGCATGTGCTTTTCCTTTTTTCAGGGAAAGGGCTACAGCGGTGATTTTATTGAAAATATGCAGGCTATGAAGGAAACATTGAGCAGGAACCCAGAAGTGGTCCTGCTTTGCGAAACCGACGATGTATGCTCCCGCTGTCCCAATAACCACTTTGGGCAATGCGCGGGAAGCTCCCCCGAAACTCCCGGCAAGGCAGAATCTTATGACCGTCAGGTGCTTGCGCTCTGCGGCCTGCGCGAAGGCACAAAGATCCGATGGGAAGATTTTGCAGATGCTGTACAGACCCATATTCTCTCTCCCGGAAAGCGACGCGAGATCTGCGGCGACTGTGAATGGGACAGCTTGTGCCGCTGAACTTGCTTTTTCGTGTCGAATCTGCATTCTTCTACTTGCTTTTTCGTGCATATTCTTTCTTCCTAAAATTGCTTTTTCGTGCATATTCCATCTTCTCGAACTTGCTTTTTCGTGCATATTCTTCTCCTTCTTACTTGCTTTTTCGTGATCATCTTTGTATAATAAGTACAGATCCGGAGCAAAATATATTTGAGAGGAGATTCCCATATATGTTGAAAAGAAAAATCTACGACAAACTGCTTGAGTGGAAATATAAAAGCAACGGCCAGACTGCTCTTTTGATTGACGGCGCCCGCCGTGTAGGTAAAAGCTATATAGCCAGACTTTTTGCCGAGCAGGAATACAAAAGCCACATTATCATTGACTTCGGTAACGCGCCGCAGGATATTCTGGACCTGTTTTCTTACGAGAGCTCCGATCTCGACCTGTTTTTCGGCAAGCTGTCCGCTTTCTATTCCACCATGTTATATAAGCGGGACTCTCTGATCGTTTTTGATGAAGTTCAACAGTTTCCAAGAGCCAGACAGCTTATCAAATACTTTGTCGCTGACGGACGGTATGATTTTCTTGAAACAGGATCGCTCATCCGGTTGAAAAAAAATACCGAAAATATTATCATCCCATCCGAAGAAGAACATATTGAACTATTTCCTATGGATTTTGAAGAATTTCTCTGGGCGATAGGGGACGAAGCGACCGTTCCTCTGCTCCGCAAATGTTTTGAGTCCAAAACGCCGCTCGGTCAGGCGCTGCACCGCAAGATCATGAATGATTTCCGGCAGTATGTTCTTGTAGGCGGTATGCCGCAGTCGGTTCTCGCCTATCAGGACGGGAAAAATTTTGAGGCATCCGACGAAGCCAAAAGACATATTCTCCGCCTTTACCGCGACGATGTTTCCAAGTTTGCGGCAGGTTATGAAGAAAAGGTTTACGCGGTATTCGACGGCATACCCGGACAGCTCTCAAAAAAAGAGAAAAAATATTCCCTGTCCTCCATCCATAAAAACGCCCGTTTCCGAACCTATGAAGATTCCTTCATCTGGCTGAATGAGGCAATGATCGTCAACACCTGCTATAATGCGACTGATCCCGGCGTCGGACTTGCTCTCAGTGCGGATTACGCCACGCAGAAATGTTATATGGCAGATACCGGCCTGCTTGTCACCCACACTTTTATGGATACCGCTTTCACAGACAATGAACTGTACAAAGCCGTTCTGTTTGACCGTCTCGATATCAACGAAGGTATGATCATGGAAAATATTGTGGCTCAGATGCTGCGCCGAAACGGACATAAACTCTACTTTTATTCCCGCAGCGACAGCATAAACCGGGAAAACCATATGGAGATCGATTTCCTGATCACCGAAAAAAAGAGGATTTCACCCATAGAAGTAAAATCCTCCAATTACCGGTCTCATTCTTCCCTCGATAAATTCAGGAAAAAATTTACATCCAAGATCGGAACACCTTATATTCTCTATCCGAAAGATATCATGAAAAAAGACGATATCTGGCATCTGCCTTTGTATATGGCGATGTTTCTGTAAACCAACGGGCACACGCTGCGCGAGTGCCCTTATGCTAATCTTATGCCCTTCCGCCGCCCGCGCAGCGGGCGGGACAAAACCTTTCCTATCCGACCGACTCCAGCACCCGATAAAACTCTTCCAGCGTCCACCCCTTCTGCGTCAGGTAAGCCGCCGCTTCCTTCCCCACATAGCGGAAATGCCACGGTTCATAACTGATGCCTGTGATCCCCTCTTTATTCTCCGGATACCGCAGGACAAATCCATATTCGTGGCAGTGCTGCACAAGCCACTGATTTCCCGGCTCTCCCTTCTGGCTCTCGTCCATGATCGTGTTGGTGGAACAGAGGATATCAAGCGCCAGTCCTGTCTCATGTTCGGAACTTCCCGGCGGCATCGTATATTCGTAAGTCTTTTGAAGCGCCGCCTCATAGGAATACCCCTTCGACATATATTTCTCCACATCCTCGTCCACCAGCCCCTGCTGATATGCCCTGTCGCGGTAGGCGGAAGCGATCCAGTACTGGTATCCCTCCTGTTCTCCCGCCTCCAGCATAGCGCAGAGATCCTCGTAAAGGATATCCGCCGCCTCCAGCCTCCCCTTACAGATACTGCGGAGCAAAGGCTGACCGGATGCAGGCAATTCACGCTCCTTATTCACCAGCACCAACAGTGGTTCCTGCCTTGCATACAGATCCTGGCACTCCTGCCTGATCTCCGGCGTGATCTCCGACAAGACAACACCGCCCGATTCCAAACTCTCTTCCGCGCCCACACCTTCCTGCTCCAAAGCTTCATCCGATACCGCCTTGCTGTCCGCGTTCCATCCCTCTTCCGCGTGTACCTTTTCGTTCTTTCCAAAGAAAAGCGTTACGATCAGCCAGCAGGTTGCAATGATGCCCGCGAGCAGAAAGTAAAAACACAATCCGCCCAGAATCCTTCTCTGCAGTCTTTTTTTATTCTGTCTGCGGGATTTCTTCCTGCTGCCTGCCGTTCCTCTGCTCCGTCCGCTGTAAACAGACTCCCTGCGTGCTGCACAGCTTCTATTCTCCCCCGCATACGTCGCTCTCCTGCCTGCCGTACGGCTTCTGCTTCCGCCTTCGTATGCCGCTCCTCTGCCTGCTGTACCGCTTCCGCCTGTATGCGCTGCACTTCTGTCTGCTATCCGGTCTTTGCTCCTATGTTCATGCGTCGCCCTGCCGTCCGATGCGCGACTTCTTCCTCTGTCGTCACAAACCGGCTCCTTCCACGCTGCCCGGCTTCCGTCCCTGCATGTAGACTCTCGCCCTGCACCCTCTGTCCCGCTTCTCCTATTATAATAGCTCCGCTCTCCATACCCCTCCGGTATCCGCCTCGCCGCATTGCCCTCATACATATCCAGATTGATCGCTCGTCCCATATTCCTGCCCTCATCCTCATACGAATTCTATGCCATAACCTACGGCACATACACCCATACCCACACCGGGAACTCCCCGTTCTATAGGACAAGAATACCTGTTCCATGTATCAGACTTTCCGCAAATCTGCATCAAAACTGCATCATTTCAAAAAAATCCCTGCAGCCTGACTTCTGTATCCACACACTGTTATCCGATCCGGCAAAATTTCCGCTGATCCCCACCTCCAGCAGCACCTCCTTTTTGTTCTCCTCATCCATGTCACCGTATGTGATATCGCTGGCGGAATTCAGAATATACGCGTCATATTCCCCATCATACATCTTCTCGATCACCACTCCCGATTCCATGCTTCCGACGGCTGCCTCATTATCTGTTTCTGTTCCTGTGTCTGCGCCCGCATCATCCGTTTCCGCCTGCCCGTCCAAAAAAGCCATACATCCCGACAGTTCTCCCTGAATATTCAGATAAATATCCTTATCTTCCGGCATTACATCCCAGTAATCCGCCCAGCCCGCCATGCTCATATTGGTAAGATCCATCCGGAGATACATATCATCATCCGCCCAATATCTGTTCTTCAGATCGACCGTAAAGAGCATCGGCAGATCCCATCCGTACATATTCATGATACCCAGTTCATCCCCCGCCGTCGCCATGGCATATATCTTATAAAACTCCGCATCCAGACAGACGATCAGCCTGTCCGTCACATATTCGGGCGAATCCCCTGCGATCTGCACCTTTTCCACCTTCATCATCTCTTCATATTCATACTTCCGATATGTCTTCTGCTCATCCGTGACCTCGAAGGACAGTATCCAGAACTGGATCGGCGCCATCTCCGCCCCGGCAGTATCATCCTGCGAACTCATCTGTGTCTGTGCATAGACAGTAACTTTTTCCCTTGAGACAAGATTTTCCCCGCTCAGCCGGCTCCACCAGTCTTCGTTTAACAGAACATCCCCCCTTTTCTCCTCCATCTCCTGATTGACAAACCGCACCAGCTCTTCGTCGCTGATCTTCTCGTCCGTCTCCTCCGCAGTCAGCGCCACAAGCCTGTCCCCCGCCGTCTTCGCTCTCGCTATCGCCATGAGTTTTTCCTGAAAACTGGTATAAGCCACCGCGTAAGTGCTCAGGTCCATATCCACATAAGTGATCTGCATCAGCGTCCCCGCATCGTACAGGTTGTTGATCATCTTCGGCGCCAGAAAAGCGCCCACCGTCAGAATGACTACCAGCAGGATACAAAGGCTTTTTCCAAGCAGGCTGTCCAGCGAAAACCATTTCTCAGTCCTCCTTTTCTTCCCTGTTTTCGGCTCTCTTTTCGGAACTCTTTTTATGCTTTTCCCGTTTCTCCTCTTATTCTCAGTCATCTTCTTCCTCCTCTTCCGGGAAGAAAACATAAACGCTTGTCCCTGCGCCCTCCTTGCTGTCTATCTTCCAGACGGCATGGTGCAGTTTCACGATCCTGCTGCAAAGCGTCATCCCGATGCCGGCGCCGCCTTCCTTTCTCGCCCTCGATTTGTCCACCATATAAAAAGCTTCCGTGATCTTTCCCACCTCGTCGGCGGGGATCCCGCAGCCGTTGTCCTCCACCGTAAAACTGTAACCGTTTTTCTCCTGTTTTCCGACAAACAGGATCTTTCCCTGCTCTCCCTCCCCGTATTGCTTTCTGCCGCAGGCTTTCGACGCGTTATCGATCAGATTGCCGAACAGGGAACAGAGCAGGTCCAGATCCCCCCATATGATCCCCGGCGCGATACTCTTCTCAAACGCCACATTTTTCTCCCACAAAAGCCGCTTCGTAAAACGCTCTATCTCATAGGCGAGCTCCCTGGTCTTCATGGGCTTTAATGTGATCCCCTGCTTATCCACCCGCACCAGTTCCATCATCTTATAGGAAAGCCGCTCCAGGCGCTTCCCCTGTTTGTATATGTAATCCGAGGAACTCCGCTTTTCCTCCTCCGTCAGGTTCATGCTGCGCAGCATATCCCCGTACCCGATGATGGACGTCAGCGGCGTCTTCAGCTCATGGGCAAAAGCACCGGTAAACTCTTCCTGCCGCCTCGCCGCATCCTCCAGATCCCAGATACTCTTCTCCAGCCGCCTCGCCATCCTGTTGAACTCCATCATCAGCCCGGCAAGCTCGTCCTCCCCTTTTACCTCCACCCGGCTCTGATAATTTCCTCTGGCAAAATCCCTTGTGGCTTTCATAAGCTGCCTGATCGGCTTTGTGAAATGATATGCCAGAAACCAGGAGACAGGAATGGACAGCGCGATCACAAACAGCACCATATTGCGGTACTGTTCATAAAGCCTGTCCCTTGCGTCATACACATATTGAATATTTCTGCCGAATGCCAGATAATAGTTTCCGCTGCTGCTCCCGATCCGGGAGAGCGCCTCCAGATAATGCCCCGCCTCTGTATTCGTGAGCCGCCACATCGCCCTCTCAGTATCGATATTCTCCGCCATCAGCGCCCCGTAATACATCCCGTTTTTATAGATGAGCTGCCGCTCCTCATTGTAGAGCGCAATGCCGTTCTCCTGATTCCCGATACTGTCCTCGATAGTTTCCGACATCTCTGTCATAACATCATTTTCGATCGGATATCCCTCCGGCAAAGCTTCCATAGACGCCAAAAGCGCGAACTGAAACATCTTCCACTCTTCCAGTCCCCGCTCCTTTTCCCTTTCCAGCATGATCCGGAAAGACGTCTGTAAAAAAATACAGCCAAATACCGCAAACAGTGAGACCAACAGGCACACGATCGCGGTAAACTGCTTCCAAAATAGTTTCATAGTATATTGCTCCTGAACCGATACCCCACCTTATATACCGATTCGATCTGCTGCTCCAGCCCCGCCTTCCTGCGCAGCCTCTGCACATGCAGATCCACGGTCCGGGAATCCCCCATATAAGGGCTGTCCCAGACCTGCTCATAGATCATCTCCCGGTACAGCGCCCTGTCAGGATTTCTCATAAACAACAGCAGCAGATCAAATTCCTTGCAGGTCAGATTGATATCCCTTCCGCCCTTTTTCACTGTCCTCGCGACCACATTGATCTCCAGGTCACCGATACTGATATCCTGTTCCACCTTATGAAAACGGCGCAGCACATTCTCCACCCGCGCGAGCAGTTCTATGATCTCAAAAGGCTTCGTAATATAATCGTCCGCCCCCAGCCGTAACCCCTTTACCTTATCTATCGTCTCGCCCTTTGCCGACAGAAAGATCACCGGCATATTCAGGCTCTTCGCATACTCCAGCAGCTCATATCCGTTGATGCCGGGCAGCATGATATCAAACAGGCACAGATCATAACTGTTCTTCTCCAGCATATCCGCCCCCGTATTCCCGTCATTTGCAACCTCACAGCTGTATCCCGCATGCTGCAGATTGATCCTGATCAAATTTGCAATCGCTTCTTCGTCTTCCACAATCAGTATCTTATTCAAATATTCATCCTGCTCTTTCCCGTTGATGTCCGCGCCCCGTCCCTGCCGCCCCATTTTCTCAGGCGTATAGCGGATACCCCACTGCAGGCACGGCACTTTTCCCATTACTCGCGGAAACTCCCCGCATTTTACTCTCCGCTGTATTCTACAGTGCACTTGCATCAAAGTTGTGTCATATTTCTAAGGAAATGTTGCAGATTTTCTTAATTTTTTATATTATCACATTATCCCGACAATAGTAAAGGGACTGATCATAAATTTCCCTCCCGGTGTCCGCCTCCAAAAAACTACAGGGGAAAGAAACCACCGTTTCTTTCCCCTGCTTCTCCTCCGTTTAACGGATCATCGTCACGCTCTCTCCGGATACCAGCTGAAAAGGCACCACCCTATGGATCGGATGCCCGCTGCGGACAAACGCCCTAAGAAGCGAATCCACCCCCTGTTCCGCAAGCTGTTTCGTATCCTGTTTGATCGTCGTAAGCCGCGGCAGGGAATACTGCCCGGTGACGACACCGTCATATCCCACCACGGAAATATCCTCCGGCACCCGTTTACCCATATCGCAGAATGCGCGGATCGCCCCGAGCGCCATCACATCGCTCAGCGCAAAGATCGCCGTCAGATCCGGCCTCCTTAATAACAGCCTCTTCGCAGCCGCATAAGCGTCCGGCATGGAATAACGGCACTGTTCACACTGCTGCTCCAAATCCAGCGGAACATGCAGCCTCCGGCAGGCTTCCCTGCATCCCATCAAACGGCGGTAACTGATCTGCGAATCGGAAAGATTGCCGCCCAGCACGCCGATATTGCGATGCCCCAGACGCACCAGAAGATCTATCACCTGTTCCGCCGCCTGCTCGTCGTCGGTCGTGAAGGAGGACAGGTTATCAAAGCCCAATCCCTCCGCACTGTTCGTCAGCAGCACGCTGGGAACTCTGATCGGAGCAAAATCCGCTTTGAACTGCTCCAGATCGCCGCCCAAAAACAGAAACCCGCGGGGCCTGCGCTCCCTGCTGAGCCTGAGCGCATAAGCCACCTCATTGGCATCCTCATCCAGATAATAGACCGCGGCATCCTGATCCGCCTCCAACAAAAGCGCCTGGATCTCTTCCACCAGATCGGCAAACAACAGATTTTTCGTCCCTTTGACAATGATCGCGATACTGCCGCTCGCCTGCTGCTTTAAATGTTTTGCGTTGGAGTTCGGCATAAAACCGTACTCCTCCACAACCGTCATTACTTTCCTGCGCGTTTCCTCGCTGACATCCGGATGATTGTTGAGTGCCCGGGACACCGTTGCCACACCGCATCCGGAAAGTTTCGCAATATCCTTGATGGTCATTTCGGCTCCCTTCACTTCCGGCCTCTGCCCAATATCTGCAAAAGCCGGAATATTACTTGTTCTTCATCAACCCTTCACCGCACCGGCTGCCACACCTTTGATGATATGCTTCTGGCAGGCAAGATAGAAGATGATGACAGGAATGATGCTCATCAGGATAAGCGCCATCGTCGCGCCCAGATCCACCGTACCGTAGCTGCCCTTCAGATACTGGATATGGATCGGGATCGTGCGGTACTCGTTGATATCAAGCACCAGCACCGGCAGCAGATAGTCATTCCACACCCACATGATCTCCAGAATGCCCACGGATATCATCGTCGGCTTTAACATCGGCACGACCACGGTAAAGAAGGTCCTCACCGGCCCGCAGCCGTCGATGGATGCCGCCTCTTCGATCTCTAACGGGATCGCTTTCACAAAACCCACAAACATAAAGATCGCAAGCCCGGCGCCGAATCCCAGATAGACGATGGGGATCGTCCAGGGCGTATTCAGATGCAGCTTATCCGCTGTCTTGGACAGGGTAAACATCACCATCTGGAACGGCACCACCATGGAGAACACACACAGGAAATAGACCGCCCGGCAGAATACCGAATCCACCCTCGCGATATACCATGCCGCCATGGAAGTACACAGCAGGATCAAAAATGTTGACAGCAGCGTGATCACAACGCTGTACATCACACTCTTCACGAAGGGGTAGTTGCCGAAAGTCATTCCCTTGATAAAGTTATCGAAACCGGCGCTCATCTCACCGGTGGGAAGCGCAAACGTATCGGTCTTTACAAAAGTGTTCTGTTTAAAAGAGTTCATCACCACCGCCAGCACCGGCAGCACATAGATGATGCTGACCACCGACAGTATGACGGAGAGAGCAGTTTTACGGCCGTTTGCCGCGGAAATCGTATTCTTTTTCATTACTGCTGTACCTCCTTTCTGCGCGTATAAGCAAGCTGGAGCAGCCCCAGCCCTGCCACTAAGATGAAGAAGATCACTGCCTTCGCCTGCGCCACGCCCTGCGAAGTGGTATTGGAGCTGTAGAACGTATTATAAATATTTAACGCCAGCATTTCTGTCGTCTTTATGGTCGTTCCGCCCGGCTGGATCACGAACGGCTGTCCTCCGGTGAGCGCCAGGTTCTGGTCAAAGAGCTTGAAGCCGTTTGTCAGGGAAAGGAAAATACAGATCGTAAAGGAACTCATCACGTTGGGGATCGTCACCTTAAACAATGTCTGCAGCGATGTCGCCCCGTCGATGCGTGCCGCCTCCAGAATATCTCCCGGCACATTCTGCAGCCCCGCGATATAGATGATCATCATGTAGCCGATCTGCTGCCAGCACATTAAGATGATCAGCCCCCAGAAACCGTATTTGCTCTCCAACAGAATGGAGGTCTGATAACGTCCGAGAATGCCGTCGAAGATCATGGACCAGATGTAGCCGAGCACAATGCCGCCGATCAGGTTCGGCATAAAAAATACGGTACGGAACAGGTTGCTGCCCTTGATCTCTAATGTCAGAAAATATGCCACCATGAATGCCAGCACGTTGATGATCACTAACGATACGATGGCAAACATCGCCGTATACCAGAATGCATGGCGGAACGATGCGTCCTGAAAAACCTTTACATAGTTGGCGAAGCCTATAAACTTTGCGTCGGAGATCAGGCGGAACTGGCACATGGACAGCCAGATGCCCTGTATAAAAGGCCAGATGAAACCAATGGTAAAAGCGATGAGCACGGGACCCAAAAACAGAAATCCCCAACGCCTGGTAGCCTTCTTCATGGAATTACTATTGGTGTTTTTCGTGTTTTTCATAGTTTCAACCCCCGAAAAAGCGGGGCGGATAAAGTCCGTCCCGCCGTCTCTTTTACAACAATTTTCTGTTTCCTGATTATCAGCCGTTTACGTTATTGTATTCCACTGCCCAGCCGTCTACGAAAGCTGTGCGTACTGTCTCCCAGTTTGCGTCGGACTGATCCGCGTTATACTGGTTCAGAGCGCTCACCAAAGTAGCACGATAGGAATCTACGTTGGGCTGGAAGTTGGTTGCCCAGTTCATCACATAACATCCGTCTGCCGCATACTCGTTCGCCGCTGCCAGGAAGCCGTTGGTGGACTCTGCCGCCTGCTTGTAAGGCATAACGCCGAAGGTATCTACCAGCTTGCGGGAAGCATCGGGATCTGTCACGCACCATACCATGAAGTCCATCGTCGCCTGCTGATCCTCCTCGGAAGCCTTGCAGTTGATCGCCCAGCAGTTCTCTGTACCGCAGTTAAGGCCTGCTTTCTCCTCGCCTTCCACGCCGCAGTAGTAAGGGATCATCGTAGCGTTCGGCACATCGGCCTTCACCGCTTCATACTCCCAGGAACCGTTTACAAAGAATGCCGCTTTTCCTGTCTTGAATTCATTTTCCGCATCATGTCCGCCGGTAGCCAGTTCCTTCGGGTCTGTCAGGCTGTTGTTGATGCAGAGGTCATACAGGTTTTTGAAGTTATCCATGTACTTGCCGGAGATCGTTGCCGGACACTCTGTCCAGGGTGTGCCCTCCTGCTCGTAGTAGTATTCCAGGTTAGCCATATGTCCTGTGAAACGCCAGGAAGAGGAATCGTCCATATCGGAGGAAGAGAATGCGTCGAAGCCGAGCTCGCCGGCGCGGGAGTGGATATCTTCCGCCACTGCCTTCAGGCTTTCGAAATCTTTGATCTCATCCATTGTGTGGCCTGCCGCTTCGATCAGATCGGGATTTACGATGATGCCGTAGCACTCATAGCAGTAACCGATGGAAACCAGCTTGCCGCTCTCGTCATAGAGGTTGTAAGCATCCGTATTCAGTTCATTGGCGATCGGTGTGCCCGTCAGGTCTAATGCATATTCTGCCCAGCTCTTCACGCCTTCCTGATTCCCGATGACAAACAGAGTCGGGGGTGCGGATTTATCCATCTCAGACAACAGTGTTGTGGAATAAGTACCGGAAGCAGCGGTAACTACCTTTACCGGCACGCCGGTCTGATCCGTATATGTCTTTGCGATATCCTGCAGTACCTCGTCAGATTCAGGCTTGAAATTCAGCCAGTAAACGGAACCCGATCCGCTGTTCTCCGCAGCCGGAGCTTCCGTACTTTCGTCCGCTGCCGGTGCTTCTGCAGCCTCGTCTGCCGCCGGAGCCTGTGCGTCGTCACCGCTGCTGCCGCAGCCTGCCAGCATGGACAGGGAAAGAACTGTGCCGAGAGCCAGTGCTAAAAACTTTTTGTTCTTTTTCATTTTTGTATCCTCCTGTTTTGATAAATGTGTTGTTGTGGGAAACGCTACCGGAATCGTTACTGGTAACGTTTCCACTTCATGTATATTGTAATCTTTTCCAACAGAATATGCAAGAGAAAGTTTTCATATATATCAAATTCGTGAATATGTCAAAAAACAAGAGCAGGTTTTCAGTAATTCTGCACAACGTCCTCCCCTGTCAATGCATGGAAAAGAATCCTGCTTATTTCTTACATGATAAAAACAGCCCGGATAGAATCTCCCTGCAGTCCTCCTGTCAAAGGGATCTTCTATCCGGGCGCCCGCCATGGGGTCACTCCCAGTTCATCCGCCCGTATCGCAGGGCAGTCTCACGTATCTCATCCCGCAGCCTGGCGGAAAGCTGTTTTTCAGTGATGCGCCACCGCCAGTTCGTCCCCACCGTGGATGGCTTGTTGATCCGGCTGCGGTTGTCAAGCCCCAGATAATCCTGCAGCGGAATAATACAGTCTTTCGCCCGGCTGCGCATGATCAGGGCAATAAAAGAGCGATACAGTTCATCGTCCGGCATCAGGCGGTCGCAGAGATAATCCCTGGCCATCCGCCTCTCCTTCTCAGTGATGGACTGAAACCACCCGGTGATCGTCTCATTATCATGAGTGCCCGTATATGCCACGCTGTTCTCAATATAATTATGGGGCAGATAATCGTTCGCCGCGCCGGAATCTCTGGAATCAAAGGCAAATTCCAACACCTTCATCCCCGGGAAACCGCTTTCCCATACGAGCTGTCTGACAGAATCCGTCACATAACCCAGATCCTCCGCAATGACCTCCCGCCTGCCGAGGCGTCTCTCCACATTGCGGAAAAGATCAATGCCCGGTCCCTTCTCCCAATGTCCTTCTTTCGCCGTCTTTACGCCGTAGGGAATGGAAAAATATTCATCGAATCCCCTGAAATGATCGATCCGCACCACATCGTACAGCCTGAAACAATACGAGAGCCTTGAGATCCACCACTCATAGCCGGTGCTCCGATGATAGTCCCAGCGATAGAGCGGATTTCCCCAAAGCTGGCCGTCCGCAGCAAAACCGTCAGGAGGGCAGCCCGCCACGGCAATGGGAATATTCTGTCCGTCCAACTGGAACAGTTCCGGCCTCGCCCAGGCATCCGCACTGTCCATCGCCACATAGATAGGAATATCCCCTATGATGCGTATCCCTTTCCTGTTCGCGTAATCCTTCAGGGCATACCACTGTTCAAAAAATTTATACTGCAGATATTGATGGAATTCGATCTCAAAATAAAGCTCCCGCCTGTAGTAGTCCATGGCGTAGCCGTACCGGAGCCTGATATCCTCCGCCCATTCGCTCCATGCCGCGCCGTCAAAGCGGGATTTTACCGCCATAAACAGAGCGTAATCGGAAAGCCACCACCGATTTTCCTCCACAAAACGCAGATACGCCGGATTTTCCGTGACACGGCTCCGCTCGTAGGCCTTGCGCAGCAGCGGATAGCGGTTATCATAGAGTTTTTTATAGGCGATATCCTGTTTTTTATTTCCCAGATCGGCAGCCTCACACTCTTCCTTCGTCAGCACTCCCTCCTCGATCAGCGCTTCCAGACTGATAAAATAAGGGTTTCCGGCAAAAGTGGAAAAAGACTGATAGGGAGAATCGCCGTAACTTGTGGGGCCTAACGGCAAAATCTGCCAGTAAGTCTGCCCGGCAGCCTTCAGCCAGTCCACAAAATCGTAAGCCTCTTTGGAAAAGCAGCCGATGCCGTAAGGGGACGGCAGGCTGAATATAGGAAGTAAAATACCGGCAGTTCGTTTCATCAATACAGTCCTTCTTTCTTTCACTGTATTTGATAATATCACGTTCCGTTTTTTCTTTCAAGAGCGGATTCGTTCAGTCCTCCTCGTCCGTCTCATGGTATGCCAGCCGGATATCCTCCTTGGTCAGATGCCTGAACCTCTTGAGGCCCGCGCCCAGGATCCTGAAACTGTTGACGATCGTGTCAAACACGCCCGCCTGATACATATTGACAAAGATGATCCCGATCGGCACCGCCACGATCATGCCGAAGATTCCCGATACTTTATAGCCGATATAGAGCAGAAATACGGTCGGCAGCGTATGCATTCCCATGGAATCCCCCATGATCTTCGGCTGAATCACCTGCCGCACGATCTGGGAAACGCCCCAGATGACCGCCAGGCCGACAGCAAGCCTGTAATTTCTCCCGAACACCTCAAACACGATCCAGGGCCAGAGGATCGTCCCTGTCCCGAAGACCGGCAGAAAATCCAGGATCGCGATAAAGATCGCCAGCACCGGCGCATAGCTGATCTGCAGAATAAACAGTCCCGCCGTCACGATCAGATAGATCCAGAATTCTATCTTAAGCTGCGCCTTCAGATATCCGCCCACCGCACTGGATAGACTCACCCGGATCATATCCCAGTATTTTTTCATGGTCTCCGGCATATAGTCCTGCATAAAGTTCCGCATATTGGCGCGCTCCGCCGTAAAGGCAAAGGCTGCCACGAGGCACATGATGATCGCCACAAACAGATTGGGAAGCTGCTTTGCCACATTCCCGAGCCATGACATGGAAGGACTCCCGAGGCTCGCCACCCATTCTCCCAGGAAGCTCTCCACATTATCAAAAAAGTAAGCCCAGCTCTCCTGCACATCCGCCGGCAGCGACACAAAAAATCTGGACAGGCTGCGGCTGATCTCGTCGATCTGGATCTGCAGGCTCTCCCATATATCCGGCAGATCCCGCATAAGCCCCTGTATCTGGTCGATCAGGAAGGCCGTCACGCCGTAACCGATCAGGACAATGACAGCGATAACAGCAATGATCACGCACGCCGTTCCCGCCTTCCTTCTGATCTTCAACTTTTCCTCCAGAAATTTCACCATGGGGCTCGCCAACAGCGCGATGATCCACGCCACCACAAAGGGCATGAAAAATGATAACACTTTCGGCAGCACCGTGATCAGCAGCACCAGCCCGATCAGCGCCAGTGCGATATTGGTAAGTGCCTTGCAATATGCTTTTGTTTCCTGTTTCATTTTCTGTTCTCCTGTATTTCCGCTGTCTCATCCTCCCCAAAGGAGGCAAGCATATCATCCAGCAGCGCATAGATCTCATCCCGCCCCTGTTTTGTCAGAGCGGAAAAGGGGATGACGATCGTCTCCTTCGGCGCATTCAGCCCCTCCCGTATCATCTTCAGATGTTTTTGCAGCTGGCTGCGGTTGATCTTATCCATCTTTGTCGCGATGATGATCGGAAAATATCCCTGGGCGGTCATCCATTCATACATCTGCTTATCGTTCTTTCCCGGCTCATGCCTGATATCGATGAGCAAAAATACCGCGTACAGCATCTCGGAGGTATGGAGATATCTCTCTATCATCTTTCCCCATTTTTCCTTGACCGAAACATTCGCGTTGGCATAACCGTATCCCGGCAGGTCCACCAGATAAAAATCGTCATTCACATTATAATAGTTGATCGTCTGGGTCTTTCCCGGCTGGGAGCTTGTGCGCGCCAACGACTTCCTGTTCATGATCGCATTGATCAGGGAGGACTTCCCCACGTTGCTCTTGCCCGCAAAGGCGACCTCCATTTTTGTATTTTCCGGAAACGTGCTTGTGATACCGCACACCGTCTCCAGTTCCACTTTCTTGATGACCATATTTCCCCCTTTATATTAGACGCAAAAATCCGCCAAAAGGATTCTTTTTTTGCATAAAATATTTATAAAAAATCAAGAAGAGAGCGCACCGCTACTGCACGCCCCCCTTTTTTTCTTTATTTTTGTCTCGACCGACACCTACGTATTCTGTGGACAGACTTATCTGTTTTCTCTTCCGGCCGATGCAGTTTTACCTCCCGGTTTCTCAGTTTGCTTCCCGCAGCTTCTCGCCCCTGTGGAGCACCAGCGGCCCGCTTTTTCCTTCCACCGCATTTTTCGTGATGATGCATTCCTCGATCGTCTCATCCGAAGGGATCCGGTACATCACATCCATCATCGCGTGCTCCATAATGGAACGAAGGCCCCTGGCGCCGGTCTTTCTCTCCATCGCCATCTTCGCGATGGCATCCACGGCTTCCTCCTCAAACTCCAGCTTTACGCCGTCCAGGTCAAAGAGCCTCTGATACTGCTTGATCAGCGCGTTTTTCGGCTCCTTCAGGATCCGTTTTAAAGCTTCCTCATCCAGCCCTTCCAGCGCCACATTGATCGGCATACGTCCCACAAACTCCGGGATCAGGCCGAACTTTACCAGATCCTGCGGCGTCGCCTCCTTCAGCAGGGAATCCTTGCCGTAGATATTCTTTTTGGCGGATACTTCCGCCCCGAAACCGATGGACTTGCGGTCCAGCCTTGTCTCGATGATCTTCTCGAGCCCGTCAAAAGCGCCGCCGCAGATAAACAGGATATTGGTCGTGTCGATCTGGATCAGTTCCTGATGGGGGTGCTTCCTGCCGCCCTGGGGCGGTACGCTGGCCTCCGTGCCCTCGATGATCTTAAGGAGCGCCTGCTGCACGCCCTCGCCGGACACATCCCTTGTGATGGACACATTCTCGCCCTTTTTGGTGATCTTATCGATCTCATCGATATAGATGATGCCGAACTGCGCCCGCTCCACATCGTAATCCGCCGCCTGGATCAGCTTGAGCAGGATGTTCTCCACATCCTCGCCCACATATCCGGCTTCCGTCAGCGTGGTCGCATCCGCGATCGCAAAAGGTACGTTGATGATCTTCGCGAGAGTCTGTGCCAGATAGGTTTTTCCTGAACCGGTAGGCCCCACGATAATGATATTGCTCTTCTGCAGTTCCACATCATCCGGTCCCTGTTCCGCCAGCACCCGTTTATAGTGGTTATACACCGAGACCGCCAGCACCTTCTTTGCCTCTTCCTGCCCGATCACATAATCGTCCAGGAATTCCTTGATCTCCGCCGGCTTTAAGAGATTGATCTCCATCTCGTCCTGCACCGGCTGCTCTTCCTCGTACTCCTCCTCGATGATATCCGCACAGATATCCACGCATTCATCGCAGATATAGATACCGTTCGGACCGGCGATCAGCTTTCTCACCTGATCCTGGGTCTTATTACAGAAGGAGCATCTCACTCTGTTGTCATTATTCTTTCCTGCCATTTATTTTCTGATTCCTTTCCCGCCGTCCGGAACTTCCTCTTACTCCTTCTTGGAATCTTCGTCTTCCTTCTCGCGGTTTGTCATAACTTTATCAATAATACCAAATTCCATCGCTTCCTGCGCGCTCATCCAGTTGTCACGCTCCGTCGCCGCGCAGATCACTTCATAATCTTTGCCGGTATTCTCCGCCAGCATACGGTTTAATTTCTCCTTTGTCTTAAGCAGATGCTTTGTGGTGATCTCCACATCCGTCGCCTGCCCCTGAGCGCCGCCTAAAACCTGATGGATCATCACTTCCGCGTTGGGAAGCGCGAACCGTTTTCCCTTTGTGCCGCCCGCCAAAAGGAAAGAACCCATGCTCGCCGCAAGGCCGATACAGTTGGTGGATACGTCACACTTAATGTACTGCATCGTATCGTAAATTGCAAGCCCTGCCGATACGGAGCCGCCGGGGCTGTTGATATAGATCTGGATATCCTTCTCCGTATCCATCGCCTCCAGATATAAAAGCTGCGCTGTGATGGACGCCGCCATGGAATCGTCCACCTCGCCCACCAGAAAAATGATCCTCTCAGCCAAAAGGCGGGAATAAATATCATAGGAACGCTCGCCCTGATTTGTCTGTTCAATGACATATGGTGTTAAGTAATTTTTTATCATAGCCCTTTCCTTCTTTCTCAGTTTTTTTATAAAAACTTCAGCCTTTTTTAAGACTTCTCTTTAGACAACCAATGCTATAAAATCCGATCATTCAAATTTTATAGCATTGGGGTATGGTTTATTCTGTTTATTCTTCTGTTTTTTCCTTTTCTACCGCATTTTCCGCCACAAATTCGATCGCTTTGCGCACTGCGATGTCCGCCATGATGGATTTTTTCTCCTTCTCACCCATCATCTCCTTCACCTTGTCCACTTCGATCTGGTAAGCGTCCGCCATCACCTTCATCTCTTCCTCATACTCTTCCTCGGAAGCGGTGATGTTCTCCGCCTTTGCCACAGCCTCCATGCACAATCTGGATTTGATCTTTCTCTCCGCCTGCGGCTTTAACTGCTCGAGCATACCCTCTTTTGTGGAACCCGTCATCTGCATATACTGCTCCATCTGGATCCCCTGCATTGTGATCCTCTGGGCAAACTGGTCATACATCTGGCGCTGTTCTGTGGCGAGCATCGCATCAGGGATCTCGATTTCGGCATTCTCCACGACCGCTGCCATCGCCGCGTCTTCCTTCTCGTCCTTCATCTGTTTTGCCTTTTTCTCTTCCAGGCCTTTTCTGACGTTTTCCTTATACTCTTCCAGCGTATCGTACTCGGAAACCTCGGAAGCGAACTCATCGTCCAGCTCCGGCAGTTCCTTCGTCTTGATCTCTTTCACGGTACATTTAAATACGGCGTCTTTCCCTGCAAGATGCTCCGCGTTATAATCTTCCGGGAACGTGACGTTTACTTCCACTTCCTTATTCAGCTCCGCACCGATCAACTGCTCTTCAAAGCCCGGAATGAACGCGCCGGAACCGATGGTCAACGGGTAATTCTCACCCTTGCCGCCCTCAAACGGGACACCGTCCACAAAGCCCTCAAAATCCAGTTCCGTCATATCGCCGTCCTGCACGGCACGATCCTCCACGGACACCATCCTCGCACTGTTGTCTCTCTCCTTGTCGATCTCCGCGTTCACTTCCTCTTCCGTCACTTCCGCGGAAAATTTATCGATCGCCACGCCCTTATACTCACCCAGCTTTACTTCCGGCTTTAAAGCGACCACCGCGGTAAAGATGAAGGGCTTTCCGCTCTCGATCTGTACTACATCGATCTCGGGGGAGGAAGTGATCTCCTCCTCGCACTCCTCATATGCCTTTTCGTAAGCATCGGGAATGATCTCGTTTGCCGCATCCTCATAGAAAATCCCTGCGCCGTACATATTTTCAATCATTTTCCGGGGCGCTTTGCCTTTTCTGAAACCCGGAATCTGGATTCTGTTTCTCTGCTTCTTATAGACCGTATCCACAGCCTTCTCAAATTCTTCGGCCGACACTTCGATAGTCAGCTTTGCCATTCCCTTTTCCAGTTTTTCTACCTGTAAACTCATTCTCCTATTTTCCTCCTTCATGGTCTTTATCCCCATGTACACAGTCATTTTACGATTATAGCACAATTTTTTTTTAAATACCAGTGTTTTTTCCTGAATTTAAGCCCTTTCTTTCACATTATTCGGGCATTTTCCCATCTTTTTACCCGGAATCACTTGGAATCCGTCTTCATCGTCAGCGCGATCCTCTTCTTCGCGGGATCCACGGAGATCACCTTCACCTCCACGATGTCTCCCACGCTGACCGCCTCCAGCGGATGTTTGATAAACCGGTCGGTCATCTGGGAGATATGCACCAGCCCGTCCTGATGGACGCCGATGTCCACAAAGGCGCCGAAGTCCACGATGTTGCGCACGGTTCCCTTCAATGTCATCCCCGGCTTTAAATCCTCCAGATCCAGCACATCGCTGCGCAGGATCGGCGCGGGCATGTCCTCCCTCGGATCCCTCGCAGGCTTTTCCAGCTCCTTCACGATATCTTCTAACGTCAGCTCCCCGATGCCCAGTTCCTCAGCCAGTTTCTTCTTATTCTTTATCTTGGCGGAAAGGCTTCCCGCCTTCTTTCCGTTTCCCTTCGCCTCCTTCTGGAGCAGCCGCACATCCTCCATGGACAACCCCAGCTTCTCCATCAGTTTTTCCGCCGCCTCGTAGGACTCCGGGTGTACGCTGGTGGCGTCCAACGGATTCTCCCCGTCCGTGATCCGCATAAATCCGGCGCACTGTTCAAAAGCCTTCGGTCCCAGCTTAGCCACTTTCAAAAGCTGTTTCCGGGAGACAAACCTGCCGTTTTCCTCCCGGTAGGCGACGATATTCTTCGCCAACGTCTTAGAAATGCCCGAGATATATTCCAGCAGCGGTGCGGACGCCGTGTTCAGATCGACCCCCACCTTATTCACCGCCGATTCCACCACGCCGGTCAGCGCTTCACCAAGCTTTTTCTGGTTCATATCATGCTGATACTGCCCCACGCCGATGGACTTCGGCTCGATCTTCACAAGCTCCGCCAGCGGATCCTGCAGCCGCCTTGCGATGGACGCGGCGCTGCGCTGTCCCACATCAAATTCCGGGAATTCCTCGGTGGCGAGCTTGCTGGCGGAGTACACCGAAGCGCCCGCCTCGTTGACGATCACATACTGCACCGGCGTATCCAGTTCTTTCAGCAGGTCCACTATGATCTGCTCGGACTCTCTGGACGCCGTGCCATTTCCGACGGAGATCAGGGATATGTTATATTTTTTGATCAGTTTTTTCAGTTCTGTCTTCGCTTCCGCCACCTTGTTCTGGGGCGGCGTCGGATAGATGACCTTGGTATCCAGCACCTTCCCGGTGGCATCCACCACAGCCAGCTTACAGCCGGTGCGGAACGCCGGATCCCAGCCCAGTACCACCTTCCCCGCGATCGGCGGCTGCATCAGGAGCTGCTCGAGATTCTTACCGAATACATTGATCGCGCCGTCCTCCGCCTTCTCCGTCAGTTCATTCCGGATCTCCCTCTCAATGGCGGGCTGGATCAGACGGTGATAACTGTCCTCAGCCGCCTCTTTTAAGAGCGGTGTTGTATATTCGTTATTGACCAGAATAGTCATTTTCTCCAGATACCGGATCACTTCCTCCTCCGGCGCTTTCACTTTTACCGTCAATACCTTTTCCTTCTCGCCCCTGTTTAACGCCAGCACCCTGTGGCCCGCCGCCTTTTTCAGCGGCTCCTCATAGGCGTAATACATCTCGTATACGCTCTGGGCTTCGGGATCTTTCGCCTCGCTGACAAGGCTTCCCTCCCGCATCGTCAGATTGCGGATAAAGGTTCTGTAATCAGCCTCATCGGAGATCGCCTCCGCCAGAATATCTTTCGCCCCCTGCAAGGCTTCTTCGGCCGTCGCCACGCCCTTTTCCTCATCGATATATTTTTCCGCCTCTCTCTCCACCGGCGCTTTCGCGCTCTGCAGCTTGATATAGAGGGCGAGCGGCTCCAACCCCTTTTCCTTCGCCACGCTGGCCCTGGTCTTCCGCTTCGGCCTGTAGGGACGGTACAGATCGTCCACCAACACCTGCGTCTCCGCTGCCAGGATCTTTTCCTTCAGTTCGTCCGTCAGCATCCCCTGTTCCTCAATACTGCCGAGCACCTGTTCCTTTTTCTCCTCCAAAGCACGGAGGTAGTTCAGCCGCTCATATAAATTTCGGAGCACCTCGTCGTTTAAGGAACCCGTCGCTTCCTTTCTGTAGCGGGAGATGAAAGGAATCGTATTTCCCTCATCGATCAGATTGACTGCCGCTTCCACCTGCCATTTCTGTACCTGTAATTCTTTTGCGATCTTTGCGTTGATATCCATATGATAACCTTGTCCTTTTCTGTAGTCTTTTCCGACACACACAGATTTTCATGCTGATCGGATGTTGTCATTTCCAATACTTTCTTTTTACTCCAATTGTGCAGACTGTCTGCACAATTTACTTCTTCATCTTTTTTGTTGTCCCCATAACGGGACAACAGCCATGCCGATTATTATCCATCGGATATCATATCATGATTTGAATGATTCTGCCACTCCAAAATCACAATCGAGTAGGAAAGATTCTTCTCCTACTCGCCGCGCCGGGTGCGGGCATCTTATGCTGCATCCTTCCTCTCCGCACCCGTGCGCATAAAAATAACGGGCAGCCCGTATTGTGGACTGTCCTTATATCTATTGGGATACAATTATATCGGGCAGGAAAGCTGATCAGCTCCCCCCATATTCCCGCTTTTACCGATTTGTTTTTCCCGATACTTACCCCGCCAGTTCCCGGAACACTTCCACCGCTTCCCTGTATTCCTCCCCGTCCCACAGTTCCACCGCTTTCCCGTCTTTCCTGCCGGAAATATCCTTTTCCCTGTCGATCTCTGTCAGAGTCCCGTCCCACAGATAGATGATCTCACAGGCACTCCCATCCTCCTTCGCAAGATAAAAGCTCACCTGTTTTTCCGCGTTCCCGTCCTGCCGGAGAAGATAGCTGACATATACACGGTCATATGTTTCCTGTATCTCGTTTTTCATAAAATCTTCCGCTTTCTTTTGCAGCACAGGTATCTGTTCCCGCACCCTGTCTGCCGATGCATAAGGCGCTTCGGAAATATCCTCGCCGGAGTGCGCCGCCCAGGACATATGCCCGTCTTTGGCGTCAATATAAAAATAATAATACTGATGCGTGATGATATTCGTCCAGTTAACGCAGTACACCTCTCTTCCGCCACGGGCATCCTCATCATAATAGGAATTTTTGTCAAATCCTTCACCATCTATCCCGTAAATGTCAGCCAGTTTTTGCGCCGCGATCTCCTCCGCCTGCTGCATTGTGATGCCCCCGCCCTCCGTATTTGCCGCGATCTTTACCTGCTCCTTCTCTGTCTCCAGCTTTGCCGCGTGCTCCTTCTCATAGTGCTCCGCCCAGGCATATTCCCTCTTCACCGTAAAATCTATGATCTGGAGAAGTTCCTCATCTGTAAGTTCCCTCTCCGGCAGATAAAACGTATCGGTGGACGTCAGATAACAGAATTCATACGCCTCCGTCTCCTGTACGGTATCGACTTTCGTCACTTCCCCCTCCGGGAAGATCCCATCCTGATACTTCTGCCCCATCTCCCGGTAACGTTCTCTTTCTTCCGGTGTGTACTCTCTGGAAAGGCCGCCTGCCGAAACCTGCTGCTCCGTCAATGTTTCCGCATAAGTATCCTTCTCCTCGGCGGGCATCTGTTCCATTCTCTCCCGCACGATGGAGTTGACGAGCGCCCTCACCGGGACTGCCGCCGCCACATTTCTCTTCCAGACTGCAATATGTCCCTTTGCCCTTCTGTTTCTATCGTTATCCTTCATCGCTTCACCACATGCCCCTGCAGTTCCTTTTGTCCTTTCTTTTACATTCTCTATCACTGCTTTTCGCATCTCTTCCTTCATACAGATCCCGCTCACGCAATCCCTCAGTTCTGTTCCCATGACATCCGCTCCTTCCTGCATGTTTATTTCCGTCCACACCTTCTTTACTTCCGCGCCTATCCCCTGTCTGTACTTTTTCCTGCCAGAATAATTGTCATTCCATCTCACCCGCCGGCTGTCCCCCGAATCTTTCCGTTTTTCTCTCATGCATTTCCTTTCCGCCATACAGCGAAAGCCTCAGGCGTTCCCTTCCCCGCTGTATCCTCTTTTTGGCGGCATTCGGCGTAATTCCAAGCATCCCTGCGATCTCAGCCGTCCTGTAGCCCTCGATATAATGCAGGTAAACGGCTTCCTTCAGCTTATCCGGCAGGTTCATCAGTTCCGTGAGCACCTCGCTCTGTTCCTGAAATTCACAGTATTCCGCCACATCCTGAAGCTGCACTTCGGGATGCCGCATCCTCCTTCTGTGCATATCCCGGCAGCGGTTCGCCGCGACTTTGATCAGCCATGCCTTTTCGTGCTCTTTATCACGGAATTCCGACGTCCTCTCCAAATATCTGCAGAAAGTATCCTGCACCGCATCCTGGGCGTCCTGCTCATTGCAGAGCATAACAAGACATATCCTGAATAGCATGTCCCCATACTGCCCGACAGCTTCTTCCACGCTCATCCTCTCTCCACCTCCTTCATCCGTTTCCTGCGCCATTTGATCTCCTCTTCATATATAACACGCATACGGTATGCCAAAAGTGCCATGTCTATACCAAAAATATTTTATACAGGTAATTGTTCATCGGATATCATATCATGAACTTACAAATTTTTTCACCTGAAAATAAACCGAATAACAAGCTTGCAGCAAAAGCAAAGTTCGTTTTAGTCATGCTTGATTAATTGCAGATTTTTGGTATAATGAAAAAGATAAAAAGGAGAGAATCAGAATGGCGAATAATACATATGATATGGTAATGAGTGAGAAGAGTGACAGCAATATTCGTTTTACTGATTTTAGAAATTTGATTCTTTCTTACGGATTTCGTGAGAGAATTAAGGGAGATCACTATATTTATAAACGTGATGATATAATGGAAAGAATAAATATTCAGCCATCTGGAAATAAAGCGAAAGCATATCAGGTTAAGCAAGTGCGAATGCTGTTTGAAAAATATAGTTTGTAAGGAGGGTTTAAATGTCTAAGTATTCTATGGTTATGTTATGGTCAGAAGAGGATCACGCTTATATTGTGTCGGTTCCTGAATTGCCTGGATGTATGGCAGACGGAAAAACCCCGACAGAGGCAGTAGAAAATGCAGAAATTATTATACAAGAATGGATCGAAACGGCGTTGGAAGATGGGGAAACCATACCAGAACCGCATTTGTTCAGCGGCAAAATAGTTTAATTTAATAGAGAAGAGGCGGTGACATTAAAAACCGGAGGTTTTCATCACTTCCGGTTTTATAATCTTAATTAAGTGATAAAGTAGAATACATAGATTCCACAGATGTGCATAAGAGGAGTACAACAGAATGACATATATGACATTTTCACAACTGAAAGATTCCGCCAGAGCGCGCCTTAAGCCCGTCATCGGCAAACTTGTCGGCGCCACAGCTATCTGTTACGGCCTCGAGGCCCTAGCAGGCAGTTCTTCCTCTGTTTCCTCTGCCTTTGTACAGTCCTTTGCGTTCCAGATGGTCTGGTATTTTGTTTTTACGGTGCTGGCGGGTACTTTTGCCGGCATACTGGGCATCGGGTTCCGTTACATGATGCTGAAGGTTTACTGCGGACGCCCTATCCAAATCAGCGACCTGTTTTACCCTTTTACAAATCAGGTAAAAACAGGCCTTGCGGTTTCCTTCATCATGTCCCTTATTTCCACGGTTCCCACAATGCCCGCCTATATTTTCTTTATGCGTTTTAGTGTGGAATTTGAAAAGCTGAGTATCGCCGCACTCTCTTCCCCCCTTGATGCTTCTGCCGTTACCATTCCGCCGGAATTAATGATGCTGCTGGCATTCGCCTTTTTTTGCTGTACACCTGCCATTATCATTATCACAATACTGCAGATCATCTACTCCCAGGTTTCTTACCTGATGTTGGATTTTCCTTCCGGTACGGTAAAACAGTTGTTCAGGGACAGCCGGCTTCTCATGCGGGGGCACAAAGGGCGTTATTTCTATATTCAGGTAAGCCTCATCCCGATCACCCTGATCGGCGGCATGTTTACATGCGGTATCGGCATGCTGTGGATCGCCCCCTTTATCTATGCGGTCGAAACAGAATTTTATCTGGATCTGGTGACAAAACGGAGAATGTGACTTTACGCCGCATTCCCCGTTCACAAGCATTTATAAGAGGAGCATATCATGGACCCCTATATGACTTATTCGCAATTAAAAGCCTCTGCAAAGGCACGGATGAAACCCCTGAGAGGAACACTGATCGCCGCTGCGGCTATTTCCCTAGGTTTCAACCTCGCGGTCCTGCTGTTCTTCTCACGGATCCGTCTTCCTTTCGTCAGATCATATGTCATTCAGTATATACTGCGCCTGCTTTTTTGGACCATGAGCAATACTCTTCGGGGTATGCTGAAAGCCGGCTTTCATTATCTGTCCTTAAAAATCTGCTGTGATAAACCTGCCTCCCCGGGTGACATATTTTACGCCTTCAGCCATCAGACCGGGAATGCTTTTCTTCTTTCCGTCTTTATGTCGATGATCGTTGTTGTGCCCATGATTCCCTATAATATAGCCGCATACTGGTGGTCTCCTACGGATATGGATCATTCTATTCTCTGGATGCTCCTGCTTCTCACCGGCATTCCCGCCGCTATCCTGACCGCCATCCTGCGGCTTGCCTATTCCCAGGCTTTTTATCTGATGCTTGATTTTCCGTCCCTGTCTGTAAAACAACTGCTCCAAAACAGCCGTCATATCATGCTCGGACACAAAAAGCGTTTTTTCTTCATTCAGCTTCGCCAAACCCTTCTCCTGATGATCGTCTGCCTGTTCACCTGCTTTATCGGCGGGCTGTGGATCACGCCCTTTCTTTATATGGTAGATACACAGTTTTATCTGGATCTGGTGACAAAGCAGGATCAAATAACCTCTCCGCAAGCAGCGGGGCATTTGGCATTTTGCCCGCGGGAATAAATACTTCTCCGTCATACAGTCAGGTATGTTACCGGTAATCCTCGCCTTCCACGGTCCCCGTATAACTCCAGTTCTTCCCCATATCCTTCGACTCATACAGACCGTAAACCCAGATGCCGTCCTCATAGTAATCCCCGTTCGGTCCCTGCCCTGCCATCATATACAAGGTGCCGTCTTCCTCCCATATCTTATCCGGCATGATAAAGGGATTATATAATGTACCATCCGGCAGTTTGATCTTTGCCGAAGGATAGGTAACCTCCCGAAAGCTTCTCCCGCCGTCCTCCGTCCGGTACAGAGAGCCCATGCTTCCGCCGCTGTAGGCAAGACAGGAAAAACCGATCTCCTCTCCGTCCAGAAAATCGATCCATCTCGCAGATCCGCCGTATCCCAGATAGGGATCCATATTTATCACTGAAGTATTCACGCCGCCTTCCGCCTTTAAAAGCACATAATAGCTGCTGCCCGCCGCCCGGTCAACGCCCACCATCCGAAGTTCCGTGCCGTCCTTTTTCCGGTAAAAGCAATCCGCCTCATAGTCTTTCCATTCTTCGGGCATCTCCCCAGGAAGTTCCGCCTGCGGTGTCTCTCCGTCCGCCCCGGACATATCTTCCTCCCCGGATACATTTTCCTCCCCGGATGCACTTTCCTCCCGCGCCGCGCCATCTGCCCCGCTCACCTGATCCTGCCATACCTCCAGCGAATCCTTCTCCACAGCGCGGTACAGCGCGTTATACAATTCCGTCCTGTCATAGTTTTCCAGATAAGGCGCCAACTCAAAATAACGCCTGTTATTTTCTTCAAAGTAACCGATTTTGTCAAAGCCCACCGTTTCCTGCAGCCCTTCCACGAGATCGCAGCAGGCGTTGCTGAAGGACTCCACCTCCCCCGGCTGTCTGC
>ERZ808028.310-NODE-310-length-46978-cov-15.919255_pt1 | contig 46978 bp, 49 predicted proteins | sample MGYA00380184_ERZ808028 | MGnify/ENA primary metagenome ERZ808028 (study PRJEB31490, sample SAMN06133397) | mouse gut metagenome | isolation source: J8_1 | host: mice | place: China: Chengdu | collected 2015-05 ...
GCGATGGGGGCCAGGGTCTTGTTGGCGAAGTCTTGCGCCATCTCGCGGATGGACTCATGGTCCTCAGTAAAAAACGGGCTGCTCATGATAAATTATCTCCTGTCCGTTATAAAATTGGGGGATCTGCGGGCCCTATTGACGCCCATGGCCGTCTCCGGCGGAGACGGCCATGGGCGGGATCCCGCTGATTTACATATGGGCTTTTTCGGTGGAAACCAGAAAGACCAGCGTCTCCTCTGCCACCTGCTCGTCGTTCTGGTTGTGGACCAGGACGTGGACGGTGATCAGGCCCTGATCCGGTTTCTTGGTGGGACGCTTTTCCGTTACGGTGAACCTGCAGTAGATGGTGTCCTCAAACCGGACGGGCTCCTGGTAGCTGATCCTGAAGTCCAGCAAGGCTAGGGTGGTGCCCTCGAACATGAGGGTCTGGGCCAGAAGGCCGGTGCTGACGATGAATGTCACGTTGCCATAGGCGATGCGGGAGCCGTAAATGGTGCTTTTGCCGTAGACGTCGTTGGTGTGAGTGGCGCTCCAGTCGCCGGAGAGTCCGGCGAAGTTGATGATATCGGCCTCGGTGATGGTGCGGGCGCCGGTGACAAATTCCTTACCCACCTCCCATTCATCAAACGTCTTGCCCGGGAACTTATAATCTGTGAGGGCCATGGTTCATTCCTCCTTATTCCATATGCTCACGGTCGGTGGCCATCAAAATCACCCAGGTGCCGTCCATGACCAGTTCGTCGTCCTGGTTGTAGGCGGCCATGCGGTAAGTAATGATGCCCCGGCCCGGCTTCCTGGAGAGGCGCTTGGCCACGGGAGTCATGGTGAGGTAGATGGTGTCCCCCACATAGACCGGCTTTTTGAAGCTCTGCTGCTGGTCCAGCAGGCCGATGTAGCTTCCGTCCACCCAGAGCGTCTGGCAGTCCAAGCCATTGACAATGATAAAGGTCAATCCACCGGGAACAATGGGGCGCTTGTAAAACGCCGTATTGGCAAAAATGTCATTGGTGTACATGGGGTTATAATCTCCGGAAAGGGCACAGTAACGGGTTACGTCGGACTCTGTGATAGTGCGGGCGCCTGTGGTGTAGACCTTGTCCAGCTCCCACTCGTCGTACAGCATGCCTTTAAAGTCGTAATGGAGTACACTCAGGGTTTCCGTCTCCTTTCTCTGATTTAGAGGATGGCGCCGTCGCCGCGCAGCTTGGCCAGCTGCTCCTCGGTGTAGCCGATACTTTTGAGGACCTCGTCGGTATGCTGGCCCTGGGTGGGGGGCATCAGGCGGATGGTACCGGGGGTCTTGCTCATCTTGACGGGAATGCCCTTATCCTTATATTTGATGCCCCGGTACTCCAGGTCCACAACCATCTCCCGGACCTTGGTCTGGGGGTTCTCCATCATCTCGGAGATGGTGTTGATGGGGGAATAGAGTTGGCCGTACTCCATGAAGCGGGCCTCGATTTCGGCCCGGGTGCGCTGGGCCGCCCAATCGGCGATGATGTCGTGGATCTCCTGGACATGCTCCCACCGGCTGTCGGGGGTCTTGAGCTCCTCTCTCTGTGCCAGATCGGGCCGGCCGATGGCTTCGGTGAATCGGGTCCAGTCGCTTGTGGTGGCGTTTCCAAGGAAGCACCAGCCGTCCTGGGCTTTAAAGGTGTCATAGGGGTAGTCGGATAGATCCCGATTACCGACGCGGGGCGGATTTTCGCCGGTGATGGAGTACTGGGTGATGCCGTGCTGGATCAGGGCGATGAGCGAGTCTACCATGGCCACGTCAATGTACTGGCCCTCGCCGGTGCGCATGCGGTGGATGAGGGCGTAGAGGATGCCCTGGACCAGAAACATGCCGGCCACGCTGTCGCCAAAGGCCACACCCGAGGCGGTGGGCTGCCCTCCGTCCTGATCGGGGAAGCCGGTGAGGGACATCAGGCCGCTCTGGGCCTCGGCCAGGTTGGAGTAGGCGCCCTTCTTGGCGTCGGGACCGGTCTGGCCGTAGCCGGAAAGGGAGGCCATGATGATGTCGGGCTTGATGGCTTTCATGGCCTCATAGTCCACGCCCAGCTTGGCGGCCACGCCGGGGCGGAAGTTCTCCACCACCACGTCGGCAGTTTTCACCAGATCGTAGAGGGCCTTCCTGCCCTCCTCGCTCTTTAGGTTGATGGCAATGGAGCGCTTGTTGCGGTTGATGTACAGGTAGGCCATGCTCTCGCCATAGGGCATAAACGGGTTCCAGGTGCGGGAGCCGTCCCCCAGGCCGGTATTCTCCACCTTGATGACGTCGGCGCCGAAATCGCCCAGCTGCATGGTGCCGATGGGAGCGGAGTACGCGGTGCTCAGATCTACGATGCGGATGCCTTCCAGTGCGTTCATAGCCATGCCCTCCTCACTTTTTCTCCCACCATTTGGTCTCACCGGCGGGCTCAAAGGGGATGTCCTCCAGCTTCTCCACCTGAAGGCCACGGTTCTGGGCTTTGGGGGTGACGCCGGTGGCGGAGGCACGCATGACCAGCACGGGGGGATCCAGCAGCCGGGCGGCGTTGGTCTTGCCGGCGTCCACTAGCTCACCCACCTTGTAGACGGCGCCCTCCATGTCCGCAGAGGTGTTGCCGTAGCGGCTGAACCAGGTGCGGACCTCCAGATAGTCGCCTACATAGACGGGGACGTACTGCTCGATGTGGTGCCACGCGGCCAACAGGCCCTCGTCGCCGCTCCAGGCAATCTGGAGCTCGGTGCCTGCGTCGCTGATTAAACCGATCAGGGCTGCGCCGTCCAAAAGACCGCCGCCGTAGTGGCCACCGGAGACCCGGATGCGGATGGTACCCAGTTTGTCGTTTGCCATGATTGAAAAACTCCTTTCAAATTTTTACACTGCTTGGGGGATTTCACATGCCTTTGAGCAATTCGTCATCTAGGTTGACACCCTTGGCCTGCGCTGCCTTCTTGCGCCACTGGTAGAGGAGCGCACCGATGGGGAGCAAGACGACCGACACGCCGGTCATCTTCAGATCGTCCCGGAACTGGAGCGCCATGAAGAACAGGCCGGAGACAATGGAGAGCACGGGCCATACATAGAACCAGACGCCCTTCAGCTTGTAAACGGCTTCCTCATACTGTTTGGGCAGCTTCTTCTTCACGTTGAGGGAGGAGGCTGCCACCAGCAGCGTGATGAACATGAGATAGAACGAGCTGATATTGACGTACTGCATAACGGTGGCGGAGAAAAGGATGAGGGCAATGGCCAGCACCAGCAGAACGAGGAGCGCGTTTTGGGGGGCGCCGCGCTTATTGGTTTTGGCAATGCCGGCAGGAAGCACGGAGGTGACGCCCAGCATGGCCAGTAGGCGGGCCATGGAGGAGGTGATAGCGTTCAGGGTGGTCCAGCAGGCGGCGATGGAGGCCAGCGCGATGAAGTACCGGAACCAGCCGGGGAAGCAGAGGGCTGCAGCGGTGACAGCCGGAGTGGGCACGTTTAGCTCGTTGGCGGGGACCAGGGCTACCAAGCCCACGCACATGCCGATGTACATCAAAACCACAATGCCGAAGCTGATGAACATGGTGCGGGGGATGTTCTTGCCCGGGTTCTTGATGTCGCCGGAAAGCTCGATGACGCAGTTGACGCCAGCAAAGGCGTAATAGGTGGAGATGGCGCCCATGACCACGGGCATCACGCCGGCGGGCATCAGGGGGTCAAAATGGGACCAGTCGGCGTTGATAATGCCGCCACCGGAGAAGATCAGCACCACTGCGACCAGCAGAATGACGCAGCTGTTTTGGATGGCGGCGGAGAGATTTGTGCCCAGCATGTTGATGCCGATGGTGATTACCATCAATACAATGGACACGACCATGGTGTAATTCTCCAGCGCGGGGAAAAACACGGCCAGGTAGGTCGAGGCCGTACGGGCCATGATTGGGAACAAAAAGCTGTTGGACAGCAGGAAGCCCCAGGTGTAGAGAAATCCGCAGGTTCCGTTGACCGAGGTGCTGCACAGCATGTAGTTGGCACCGGACACGGGGAGCATGGCGCCCACCTGGGCGTAAATGAAACAGTTAAAGAACATCAGGACCGCCCCGATGAGGTAGGACACCCAGGCGGCGGGGCCGACGGAGACGGCCAGCTCACCGGGCACCACAAAGACCGAGGCGCCCACCACGCAGCCGGTCATCATGCAGATGGCGGCGAACAGGTTCAGCGAACGTTTGGAGTCATTCACAAATACATCTTCCTCTCTTCTTATCTAAAGCACGTCAAGGGTGAATACTTCCTTCCAACTTTGCCTAGGCATTTTCATTTAACAATGTGTGGTTACAATACAGTCAAGGCGGCAAAACCGCTAAAACTTTGGTGAATTTTTTGTGGTTTTCCACAAGCTGGCCGCTGCCCACCCGTGAAAAAAGCGGCGGCACGTGAGCGTGCCGCCGTTTCCCCAATGTTCGGGGGATTGTCATTTGCGCTTGCACACCGGAATCAGGATCTCCTTTGAGAACCGATCCGGGTCCTTTTCCGACAGGTAATTGATATAATCGCTCTCCAGTGCATCCCCCGTCACCTCCATGTTTTCCCGCTGGATCAACCCCATCATGCGCTCATAGGTTCGGCCGATGGTGCGCACTGGGCCGGTGTGGAAGCACACCAGGAACGTCCCGCCCGGGACTGCCCGGCACGCCGGATGGTCGATTTGCTGCCGGGCCGTCATGCAGACATAGGAAATGTTTTGAAAGTTCTCGGCCAGGATGTCATCTTTTGTGACCAGCGCCCGGTTATACATGCTGGAAATAAACTCATAGCTCTTGATGATGTTGTGGAACAGGTCAAAAAGCTTACTCAGGGCAATGATATATCCCCGCGATGTTTTCTCCTCGATCTCCTGCATCAGAATGTAAAAGGGGGGGCACTCGACCAGTTTGGGCTCCACGGTGTATCTCGCCTGCATACGCAGGAAATCCCGCAGGCTTTGGTCTATCGTGTTTTTTTGATGAGTAAGAATTGCAAGCTTCTGCTCCAGAAATAGTTGTTGATTTAGGAGCATATTGAGAAATTTTTCTGGACTACGCGAGTTCATATACTCTTTGCAATCTAACAAGGAACTATCTGTCCATTTCAAAGATTTAATCAAATCAATCTCAAAGAACTGTTCCTTAGAGTAATAGTGATAGCCGTTTTCACCGATAAATTCGGGCTGTATTAATCCGATCTTTTCATACCAAACAAGTGTGTTCTTTGTAATACCGCATAGTTCTAAGAATTCTTTTCGAGATAAATACTGATTCCTGTCTCTCATACCTTCCTCCAAACTGTATAGCTACAATCCCCTACGCACATAATCAAATGAAATATAGTCTACAGGGAAAATCTGTCCATGCATTTTTATTTAATGGCATATAGCTACAATACAGTCAAGACCGCAAATATGCTAAAATTCAGGAATCATTTTTGTTGCTTTTTACAAAGATGTATTCTATAAAAAGTGAAGGTGGGATTTCACCGAATGCAGTAGGATTTGTGTTCATGGGTGCAGCTCTTCTGGGCTGGAATGCAATTGCAATAGCCATCGTTGTAGATGTCACTGCCATCAGCGATGGTAGCATGGGCAAATTTCTCCACAGATGTCTGCTTGATGTTGGGTGTCATCCGCATTTTCAAAAGCGGGGTTTGCTCCCCCATCTAAAGACAGCGCCACGAAAACCTTCGTCTTTTCTGTGTCTCGACCCCGCTTTTTCCCTATTGTTGTGCCCCCTCGTCTCTAGCGTTTCACAAACTGGTTTGATTATACACTAGAAAAGCAGGATCGTCCGTACGTTCGAATTGCTTTTTGTTTATGTGGCCCGGTATAAATTTGACGGCGCACTTCCAGTTTCCTGCCAACGCTTGGATTTCTCTCCCAACCCTGCTTTCGCCAAATCATTCAGCGCACGCTTCCCTCATCCTGTTGGCCTGGCTGGACGAGGGAAAGCAGGAGGGGGAGTTCCATGTGGCCGACAGGTATACTTATATGGACGTGGAGGGGAAGAAGTACCCCAAGGCCACCTTCCAGGGGCGGACCTGGTGGGGGATGGGGACTGAGCGCGAGGGAAAAGGAGGCCCGCACGCGACGCGTGCGGGCCTCCTTACTCACTCGTAGATGGAGTCGATGATTTGCTTCAGCTCGTCCATGGTGATGTCGCCGCTGACGGCGCCCTGGGCGGGGCCATTGGTCCAGAGGGCGACGGGCCGTCCGGCGTTGGTGGACAACAGGTGGGTGACGCCCCCCGCCACATAGGGGATGGGATCACCCTCGTCCTTTTGGAAGTTGCCGTAGCTCCTGTCGTTCTCTCCCTTCCGGGGGAGGAACACCTCCACGAACACGACGATGGCCTTCTCCTCCTGCTGGTAGGCCGCCTGGAAGATCAGCGCGTCGGGGAAGCCGGTATCCACCACCAGCTCCACCTGCTCGAATCCCTCCGGGAGCCACTGGGGGACCATGGGCCGGGCCAGCCCGCAGTCTGCCACCGCTTCCTGGAGGCTGGCGTACTCCGTGTCCTCCTGGGGTATGCGGATGGCGTCCTCCTCTGCGGGGACGATATGGCCCGGAGCGATGCCCATGGACTCGTCCGTCCACCGGGCCAGCAGCTCCCACAGGCCATGGCCAGAGGCGGCGGCCGCCACGGAGACGGACAGCAGAAGGATGGCCAGCGCCGCCGCGGCCAGCATCCCGCGCACGCTCCATTTTCGCAGATGGGATGGACGCCGCCCTGGGGCGGCGTCTGAGGACGGTGCCACACCGTCCTCATAACGGGCGCTGCGGGCCTCAGCAAAAGGGAGGTAGTTCTCCCGGAAATCCGACCAGGCCCGATCCGCGGAAGCGTTAGGGTCAGGGACCCGCTCCGCCAGCAGCTGGGCGGCATAGTAGAGCTGTTCCATGTGCTCCTCCCCGCTCTCCGGGTCCTGAAAATCCTGGAGAAGCAGCTTTTCAAGACCCGCCGTGCTCATCCGCTCCAGGTCGGCGGGCTCCAAATCGTTCCACTTTTCAGGTTTTCCCACACAGCTTCCCCCTTTCATTGGGCGTTCTCAAGCCTTCAGCTTCTTTTGCAGCCGTTTCCGGGCCCGCTGCACCCGCTTCTTGCAGGCCTCCACGGAGATGCCCAGGTCCTGAGCCAGCTCTGCCATGGTGCACTGTTCTAAGGCGATGCGCTTGAGGAGGCGGAAGTCCTCGCTGTCCGACAGGTTGCCAAACAGCACGTCCACGTCCAACAGCTCGGGCGCCTCCATGGGCTGCTCCTCGCCGGCGGCCAGGAAGAGCAGACGCTGCAGCTTCCTCTGGGAGCGCAGCATGTTCTGCATCACATGCTTCAGGGTCAGCATGAGCCAGCCCCGGGGCTTGGGGTTGGACAGGGCCTGATCCCGCTTGGCGCAGGCGATGCAGAAGGTGTCCTGGATGGCCTCCTCCGCCAGGGCGTGGTCCTTCAAGATCCGCAGCGCGTAGGCGTAGAGGGTCGGATACATCTCCCGGTACATTTGTTCCAAGTCTGACTGCCACGGTTCGCTGGAGCTCACCCGATCACCTCCTGCCTGGGGCCGGCACGGACGCCGCCCCAAAAAGTATCCCCGAAAAGGCCGAGGGTCAAGCCCTGCGGCGCGTCCGATATTTAGCATATATTAATACAATGTCGAAATCGGGATGTTTGGGGACAGCATAATAGGTGGGTGGGTGAGAAATATTTTAGAAATTGAAATGGGGAAAGGAAGTCTCCGCCGCTGCGGCGCGTTGTCTCAGCCCAGGGGATAGTAGACCACCTGACTGCCCATCGTGACTGCGATGTAGAGCGGTTCACTGCTTTGAGCCAGGGAGTCGGGGATCTGGAAGACCAGCTCTCCCTCCTTGGAGCTGCCCGGCTCCACCGTCCGGTTGTTCAGGCAGGGGCTGTACAGCATAACGTCAACGCAGTCATAGCGGTTTTCCCTGCCGGAGTCGGTGACGTACAGGACGGGATCCTCATTGGGATAGTAGACCACAGGCAGGAAGGTGTCTGAGTCGAGGCCGCGGTTTGTGACAGTCAGGTCGGCGAGGACGCACTGCTTCCCCTCGTCAGCGGAAAAGACGTACATACCGTACTCGAACTCGGATACGATCCGGGCGGAGCGGTAGGTGATCTCCCAGCCGCCGAACTGAACCGGCTGGCCCGGCTCCACCGTGCTGCCATTGACGGGGGAGTTGTCCACCAGGGAGATATAGGCGTCGGGGTCATTGATGTTGTGGTACATATGGAGCAGCACATCCGACTTGGTGGGCACGGGATATTGCAGGGAGGTGTCGTCGTAGGAGGCGTAGACGGTGTCCGGGGCCAGCTCCCGGAGGCTGCCCAGGTGGCGGAGGAACGCGCCGGTGGCGGCGTCGTACAGGTCCACCGAGGTGAGGGAGTTGACCTGCTGGATACCAGTATCCTTTCCGTTGGCGCCCTTGTAGTAGTCGCCGCGCTCAAAGTGGGCCGTCAGCACCAGGTAGTAGTCGGCCTCGGTGGGAGTGGCGGGGGCCTCCTCCTTCGGCAGGGCCAGCAGGAAGCCGCCCATGAGCTGGAGGGAGGGCAGGTAATCGTCAAATTCCCCGACGCCGGGGTTGTAGTAAAAGGCGGCGACGGTCTTTCCCTCCAGCTCGATGGTCTCGGGCAGGCCGCTGTCGGAGGGCTCCTGCAGGGTGAGGCTGTCGTTGGTGACGGTGATCATCACAGGGGAGGAGAAATAGTCCTCACCAGTGATCTCCGAGGGCTTGACCAGGGAGCCTGTGCCGTTCTGTTCCACCAGCGGCGGCAGCATCACATCGCGCAGATAGGCCACATAGCCAAAGGCGTCCTCCACGGTGTCCGCCTGGATGCGGTAGGAGTTGGTGGCGGGGTGTAAAAAGGTGGAGGACCATCTGGAAATGGCCCACTTGTCAAAATATCCGGCTTTCGTCAGGTCCTCGCCGATGGTGACGAGCTTGCCGGGGTTCTGCTCGACCCATTGGTCGATGGCCTCCTTAAACTGGGTTTTCCCGGGCGGGTCGCCCGCCAGGAGGTTGACCAGCGTGGGTCCGTCCAGCTCCTTGGCAGCGGCGAATATGGGCAGGTAGCAGTCATAGGGGGAGAACGCGCCGCCCATGGACCCCCAAAAGGCCTCGCTGTCGGTGTTGACCCGGCTCAAAAAGCGGGCTGCGTACTGGGAGCCGACAAGATAGCTGAACCGGAACCGGCTGAGGCTGGGGGTGGACGTGTCCGCCAGGTCCTGTCGGTATTCCAGGGCGCACAGGAGGGCGGTGGCCTTGAACTGCTGCTCCAAATCGCCCTCCTGGGCCTCCTGCTTCAGGGCCTCCATGTCGATGTTCTCCGCCTGTTCTTTGACGTAGTCCTCCAGACCGCCTTCCTTTTTCGCGGCGGCCCAATGGGTCTCTGTGACGGTCTTGCTCTGGCACGCGCTCAGCAGGAAGAGCAGCAGGCAGGCGGTGGCAAGGGACAGCCTTCGTTTCATCCGGCATCCTTCTTTCTCACATCATACTGGGCTTGGCGCCCCCGTTTGGGCCAGCCCGGTCCCTATGGCGGCTGCGGCGGGCCGCGTTGGCTGGCCTATATTATGATATTGTTGAGATCAGGATGTTTGGGGACAGCAAAATAATGCGGTGATCTTTGTCGCTGGCAGGCAGATGCTTGCCATACGCCCAGCCGACAGCTATGAGGATGTGGGGATTCATTCCTTTTTGGCCTATCGGGTGCTGCCTAGGCAGGTGCCGAACACCGGGGCCACCAGGCGGTATCGCCGCATGAACCCCACAAGGACAGTATACTAAGGCCCCGAGATCAGCCCAGTTTGCCGCCATAGTTTTGTTCGCTCCTCGCTGTCGATGCTCCAAAGCATAGAACCGGCGCTGAGGCAGGTATACTGGCATAGGGTGCAAGCCCGCATCCCGATGGCCAGAGACCTGGTCCACAGCCCCCGCTCCTCCAGCAGGCCCACCATCACATCCCATTGGAAACAAGTCCACGAGCCGGGCGGTAAGCTGCTCCTCCACCTGGGAGGTGTCACAGCGGATGTACTGCTCCTCATCCTGGAACAGGCACAGGAAGGAATACGAATCCTCCTTCAGGCGGCCCAGCGCCTCCTCCACAAGGTGGAAATCCTCCACCGGGCATTTCTCCCGGCCTTTTTCCTCTAATACAAAGGACCGCATAGAAGCTCTCTCCTCCCCGCCGCCTGTGCCTTCCATTATTTCTTGTTTCTCCAGTCCGGGTCGCTCTCGGTGGAGGACGCGGTGGCCCGCTCCAGCTGGTAGACGATCTCGCTGTAGTACCGGGGCGGGACGTCGCCCAGGGCGAAGGTGTTCTCTTCCTTCGGGGTGTCGTAGCAGTAGCTGCCCCGCCGCACGGTGCCGGAGCGGTAGAATGCCGCCTCGTATACCGTCACGGTGTCGTTTTCATCCCCCACATAGCAGCCGGAGAAGTTCAGCTCCACGCCCAGGTTCAAGGCGGCGTCCTCCCGGTAGAAGGTGTAGAAAACGCCGGCGTCCTGTACGCTGCCCCGGTACCAGCCCAGTCCCTGGAGCTTTCCGGACAGGGACAGCCCATTGAGCATTTTCCCGCCGAAGCGCTCCAGGCCGCGCGCCTGTTCCGTACCGGGCTCCAGGCGGTATACCGGGCGGTCCAGCTGGAGGATGCTCTGGGTGATCTCGTAGTCCGCCAGCTGCTGTTTCCAGCCCTCCAGAGTCTCGGCGTCCAGCTCCACCGGGTGGGCCAGGCCGATCTTCGCGCCGTCGGGGAGCTGGTACTCCTCCTCATCCACTGTGTTGAAGGAGCCATCCTCCATGTAGCGGAAGGTGGTTTGCAGCTTACCGTCCTCATAGACGCCCCAAATCAGGCTGATGGCGAACTGGTGCATGATGGGGTTCCCCACGAACAGGGCCCGCCAGGCCTCCGCGCTCCAGCAGCGCAGGGCGGAGAGGGCCGCCTCCAGCCGGGCCTTCTGGGTGGTCACGGCGGTCTTGATCTGCTTTTTCATCAGCTTGAACTCGCTATATGCCGCGCCGGCCTTCTCCTCATCGTCGGTCTTGCCGGGAGCGGGCAGGTTTTTGACCGTTTTACCCCCGTCGTTGGTGATCTCCAGCTCCAGGGTGGGGGTCAGGCGGACGGTGAAGCTGCGGGGGCCGTAGTCGAACACCCGCGTCCCGTTGGGGCCAAAGCCCAGGTCGGGGACGATGCGGTCCGCCAGCTCCTCGGCGGTGATGCCCAGCTCCTTGGCGGCGTTCTCCAGGGCCTGCCCCGCGGCGGTTTTCACCTGACGGAACTTGAACTTCCGGGAGATGGCGTCCACCGTCAGCAGCGCCGCCGGGTCGGGGCTGAGGGCCAGGGCCGCCACCGCGTCGCAGGCGATGGCGCCCCGGGAATGCTGGGGCCAGTCGTGGATGGCCCGGGTCAGCTTGGGGGTCATGGCGGGCCCGCCGAAGGCCGCCGCAAAGGGCAGCACCCACTTGGTCTTGCTCTGGGCCCCCTCCGCCAGCCATTTCTCATAGACCTCATGGGCCAGGGCCGCCAGGTCCCCCTCATCCAGGTCCTTTGCCAGCTCGGCGGCGGTGTCGCTGCGGCCGACGCGGCCCAGCTCGCAGTACGCCGCCATCAGAGCGGCCCGGCGGTCCTCACCGGCCTCGGCTCCGTCTTTGCGGTGCAGGGCGGGCAGGGGAGCGTCCAGGACCCACTGGAGCTTCCGCTTTTTCCCGCCCTTCAGCACCCGGGCGGCCAGCTCGTCCGGGGTCTCGGAGCTTTCCATGGAGCCCGCGCCCTCCTGGCCCAGGGCGGTCCGGATGGCGTCGGCCACCTTGGCGCTCTTTTCGGCGGCCAGCGCCTCCTCCAGGGCGGGGCGGAGGGTGTCCCCCAGCTTCCGGCTGACGCCCACCGCCAGCAGCCGCTCCGCCGCCTTTTTGCTCTTGAGCATCCGGGCAAAGTCCTCGGTCCAGTCCGCGTGGGCGGGCAGGATGGCCAGGAGCAGCTCCTGGATCTGCTTGGAGGAGTCCCCGGCGCAGTCCAGGAGCCCGGCCTTGGCCTGGGCGGCGCAGGCTTCCACCGCCGCCAGCCCGTCCAGGGCCGAGATGGCCGTATGCCGGGCGAACACGCCCCCGGACTTGGCGGCGTCGCACAGCTTGGCGGCGTACTCGGGCCGCTGGATGGCGGAGGCCACGCCGTTGCGGATGTTGGCCTTGATGTTGTCCATGTAGAAGGAGTCATGGAGCGCATCAAAGACCTGCAGGAGCTGGGGGATGGGCAGCTCCTGCTCCAGTAGGGCTTTGGACAGCTCATTGACATCCTTCTCGGTGACGGAGGTCCCGCCCTGGCGCAGGATGTTGCCCATGCCGCGGGCCCTCAGCACCAGGCCGAAAACCACGGCGCAGCGGCAGGCGAAGCTGTCCCACCCGGCCATGAGCCGGTAGTTGAAGACCAGATTGGCGGGCGCCGTGGGGTAAGTGTAGGGGCTGGCCGTGACCGCCGCCAGCTGAACGGCGGAGTCCTTCAGGCTGCCGGTGTCGGTGAGATAGGCCCGCAGGTCGGGAACTCCGGCCTGGACGTGCTTTTCCAGAAGGGAGATGATCTTCTCCTCTACAGAGCTGTCCGAGCTGTCCGGGAGCAGCACGCACAGCGACTCGTACTGCTGGGCGTTGGACAGCCGCTTGGCCAGGGGCAGGCCGCTCCGGCACAGGCTGGCGATCTCCTTTTTGTGCACATAGCTGACCGGGTTGCCGCACAGCGCCAGCAGCACGATGGCGGCCCCGCCGGGCAGGTCCCGCGTCAGGAGGGACCGCTGGTCTAGGAAATACTCGTGGGGGACGGTGCGCAGGATGGCGGGGATGAGAGCCATGGGGTTGAGGGCCAGGTACACCCGGAGGGCGCAGCGGGCCCGTGGGTCCTGGCGCTGGGCCAGGAAGGAGGCCGTCCCCAGCAGGACGGTGAGATAGGGATTGGAGGCCTTTGCGGTCAGGGCGCTGTGGGCGTCGGTGGCGCAGCGGACGCAGGACAGGAAGGGCACCGGCGCTTTGGGGTCCCCCTTCCGGATGTAATCGGCCAGCAGCTCCCGGTCCCCCTGGGACAGGGCGGGGACGGCGGCGGCCAGGGAATTCACATTGAGCTGGAGCAGGAGCTCCGCCTGGCGGTCCGCCAGGGTGTTTCCGCCCAGCAGCTTTTTCAGGAAGCGGGGCTTTTCCTGTCCGGCGTTGCAGAGCAGGATGCCCGCCAGAAAGACCTTCATGTTGTCATGTTCGGCGCCGCTCAGACTTTGCGCCGCCTCCAGCGTTTCCGGCTCCGTGCCGGCCAGCTGGTGAAGCCACGCTATTTCCTCATAAGGAGGTCCGTTCCAGACCCATGCGCTGTGTTCCGCCTCCATAGCCGCGACAGCGGGTCTGCCCAGGATAGCGATGAGGTCGGAGCGGTCCCAGATCCGGTGATCTGCGCGTATGTTATGCTCCAGAAGAACGATGGCGGTGCTCTTGCCGATCGCCCAGAACAGCTTGACATACCGGGGGAGAAGGGAGCGGTTTCCAGAGGCGCGGATCGACCCTAAGAAATCAATTGCCTGGCTCCTTTCTTTCCAGCCCAGACCGCGAAAATTCTGCGGTTCAGCCCTGTTCAAAAGAGCGTCGTCACAGGCCTCGGCGGTCAGGTATTCCAGGGCCAGGGCCTGGTTGCTGGGGGAAAAGCCCAGCGATACCACCAGCTTGTTCAGTTTATCCGTATGACTGCCATGCGACATGTTCATCATGATTCCTCCTTCATTTCCTGCCAGCGCCGGACGATCTGCTCCTCCTGCAGCTTTTCCCGGCAAAGCTGGATATACCATTCTGCGCGGCACACCGCCTCCGCCAGGGGGAGGTCGTCCTTTTCCGCCTGGTGGGAGCGGGCGGCCAGGGCACGCTCCAGCTCGGTCAGCAGGGCCGAGCCGGTGTGCAGGCCCCGGTCCTCGCACAGCCGGGCCAGACCGCCCAGGCGCTGGGCGGCGGCGGGGCCGCCGGTGGAGAAGCCGGACTGCATGAGATCGGTCAGGGCCAGCTCCATGTCGTCCAAAAGCTCTGTCATGGGTTTTCCCCCCACTTCGTGAAGAATTCGATGGGATAGAGCTTGAGCCGCTCGCCCTCCCGATAGACGATGCCGAAAAAGACAGGGCGGAGGAGGGGGTCCTCCTTCAGACTGCCCGCCAGACGCTCCAGCAGGTCCACCACCTTGGCCTCCTCCTTCTGATAGCGGACCTCCACCCACAGGTCCCGGCCCGCGCCGTCCAGCAGCCGCAGGGTGGACCGCTGCTGGACCGTGTCGTAGGGCTGGGGCTGGCAGCAATGGGGGCGGACCACGGCCAGGCGCTCCCGCTCCGGGATGTGGGGGGTGCTGTGCCGCTCCAGGAGCAGGGCGAAGTTGGTGCAGACGCGCTCCTCGGGGTAGACACAGCCCGGGTCCCGGAGGTCCAGCAGGGTGGCCTGGCATTGCTCGGTGGCGGACAGGCTCCCGGTCCGGGTGGCTTTAGCGTTGGTCAAGTCAAGAGAATGGTTCCACGCCTGATGGAGGGGGCAGGGCAGCCCCCAGGGGACGGCCGCGGCGGGACGGCGGCGGGCCTCCTTCTCATAAAAGGTGGGCCTGACATGGCTGAAGGTGTAGAACTGGTGGGCGTACCGCTCCCAGAAGTAGTAGATGGTCCCGGCGTAGCCGTTCCGGCCAGAGAACGCCCGCATCCCCAATAGATACAGCTTCAGCCCGCCCACCGGCAGGTACTCGTCCCGGAAGGTCCCGGCCAGGGAGGGGGCGGTGTCTCCGTCCGCCGCCTCCAGCGCCCCGGCTAGGCGGAACGCCGCCGACAGGCGCTGGAGCAGGGCGGCGTCCCGGTAGGTGGCGGACCGGGCGAAGTAGGCGGCGTACTCCCCGTGGAGGCCCCGCAGGGCCCGCTCCAGCTCCGGGAGCCCGGCGGTGTGGCACAGGGCGGCCATCCGCTCCACCGTCTCGCACACGACCGGCGGCATCCGGCTCAGCCCGGCGGCCAGCTGGGCGGCCAGGGCTTCCCGGACCGCCCGGCACACCCCCTGGGCCGCCTCCAGATCCAGGGCGTTCCCGGCGGGCTGGGCCGTGTGCAAAAGGGACGGGTCGGCGATGCCCTCCCTCAGCTGCCAGTACAGCAGCGCCTCCGCCTTGTGGGGGCAGAAGGCCTTGCTGTGGCAGGTGCAGGTGCTGTGCTCCAAGGGCTCCAGCAGCCGGACGGAGGCGGGCAGCCAGGGCATGTCCACCGTGACCACGGTGGTCTGGGTGATCTCCGGCCCGCCGCCGCTCTGGTGGCGGAACAGGGCGGCGGACAGCCGCTTGGCCCCCAGCTGCCGGGCCAGCTTTTCCGGGGGATAGGCCCGCAGCTCTTGAAAGTCCGGCCCGGGCGGCGGGGGAGCGGCGGCGGGCCCGGTATCGAGCCGCCCCTTCAGCCAGAGGATGGCGGCGATCCGGTGGCGGCAGATGGCGCTGCTGGGGCAGGAGCAACGGCTCTCCCCCAGAGGGGCGGTGATGAAGCAGGCGGCGTCGCCCAGCCTCACCGTCACGCCGGCCCCATCCGGCTGGGCCTCCGGCTCCGCCAGGGCGGCCAGGTCCTTTTTCGCCCGGTTGACCGTGCCCTTGTTGCACAGGCCGATCAGGTAATTTTCATCGGCGGCCGCCAGGGCGGCGGATAGCGCCTCCGGTATTTGCACAGGTCCGCCTCCTCTCTCCTCAGTCCCGCATGACGCTGGCCATAAAGTCCGCCAGCTTAGCCGGGGTCATGGCCCCCACATAGGCTCCCATCCCCGCCAGCGCCTCGGCCACGGAGCGGTCGTAGGCGGGGGCGGCGTTTTCGTCCAGGGCGGTGAGGGCGATGAGCTTTGCGCCGCTCTCAATGATGTCGTGACAGACGCCGTACAGGGTCTTTCGGGGCCCGCCCTCGCACAGGTCGCTGACCAGCACCACCATGGTGCGGTGGGGGAAGGCGATCAGCGACTCACAGTAGGCCATGGCCTTAGCGATGTCGGTGCCCCCGCCCAGCTGGATGCTCATCAGAGTCTCCACCGGGTCGTCCACATAGCCGCTCAGGTCCACCACGCTGGTGTCGAAGATGACCAGCCGGGTGTCCAGCATGGGCAGCTTGGCGAAGATGCCGGCCATCACCGCGCTGTGGATGACACTGGACAGCATGGAGCCGCTCTCGTCCACCGCCAGGATCACCCGCCAGGGATTGTACCGCTTGATCCGACCGTTGAAATAGACCCGCTCCAGCACCAGGCGCTGGGCCTCCAGGTCGTAGTGGGCCAGATTTTTGCGGATGGTGCGCTGGATATCCAGATTGCGCAGGGAGCGCACATTGCTGCGGCTGGAGCGGTCCAGCTTGCCTAGAGAAGAGCGCTGGATGTCCTGCCGCATCTGTTCGGTGAGCTGGGCCGCCACCCTTTGGACGATACGCCGGGCGGCGTCCAGCACCGGGCCCTTCATCATGTGCTTCAGGCTCAGCACCGTCTCCAGGAGGGCCTGGTCCGGCTCCATGCGCTCCAGCACCTCCCGGTCGGACAGCAGCTCGGTGAGCTGGTAGCGGTCCAGGGCGTGGCGCTGCAAAATTTCAGCGGTCTCCTGGGGGAAGAGGGCGCGCACCTCGCTGAGCCAGTGGGCCACGGTGGGCTGGCTGGCCCCCGACCCACCCTGGGGGTCCCGCACGTCCTCGCCCCGCTCCCGGCCGTAGAGAAAATCCAGGGCGTCGTCCATGCGCAGCAGGCGGTTCCCGGTGAGGGAGAGCTGCTGCTGGGCGCTTTTCCCCAGCACCAGCCGCCAGCGGTTCAGCGCCGCGCCGTCGGTCAGCATCAGACTTCCTCTCCTTCCTCCACAGGGGCAAAAGTGTCCAGCCGGGCCGCGGCCCAGGCGTCCAGCGCCTCCGCCCGGGTGTAGGCGGCGGGGTCCACGGCCCCGCCGCGGCAGAGGCTCCCCGCAGCGCCGTGGAGGGCCGCCGCCCGCCGGGCCAGCCGGTCTGTCTCCGTGGGCGCGAAGTAGCTGAACGCCAGCCGCAGCTCGGGCAGGAGGCGGGTGAATTCCCCGTCCTCCAGGGCGCACAGCAGGCGGTCGATCTGGGGCAGGAAGCCGGGGTCCACCAGCAAAAGGTCCCGGGCGGTGTAAAACAGGCCCTGTAAAAAGGAGGCGGACTGGGCCAGCATCCCCGGCGTGCCCTGGAGGTAGCCCCGGATGGCGGCGTCGATCTCCCGCTTCCAGTCCGGGTCCGCGCCGTAGAGCAGGCCCAGCGCCGCGCCGTGGAGGGCGGGGTGGAGGGGGTCCTGGCGGGTCAGCGCCTGGAAGGCGTCCAGCAGGGCGGGGCGCTGGGAGGCGAAGGAGTCCCGCCCGGTGACCTGGTAGAGCAGCATGCAGGCCTGCTGGATAGCCGGGACCTGGCGGTCGTCCGCCGCCGCCATGGAGGGCAGCAGCTGGAGGACCCGGCCAAAGCACCGCCGGAGCAGGGCGGGATAGTCGTAGGACCCCCGTTCCCCATACTGGGCCTGCCACTCGTCCAGGGTGTTGAGGGAGGCGCAGGCGGCGCACAGGGAGGCGAAGTCCCCGTCCTGGATGAGCAGCTCGTCCAGCCGCCCGGCCAGGGCGTCGGACACGTCCCCGACGCCCATGAGGAAGCCCTGGACCAGCAGGTCCGCGCCCTCCTCGGCCCGGCCCGCGGCGGCCAGACGCTGCCGCAGCTCGGTGGCGCAGGCCTCCCGCACCGTGGCCCCGGACACCGCATGCTCGATGAGGGCCGCGTCCACGGCGGCGGTCCAGCGGTAGGTCCAGGACTCCCGGATCAGGTTCCGGTCGCGGCGCCGCAAGAGGTCGGGGCCCTTGGTCCGCTGGGCGAAGCCGCAGTCCAGAAAGACGCTCTGATGGAGGAACCGGCTGGCCTCCCGGTGGCGGGGCTCGGAGAAGATGGACAGGGTGAGCTCCTGGCGGGAGGCGGCCTCCTGCTTCAGCCGGTGTCTTTTGCACTGCTCGTCGAAGTCACGGGCCAGAGGCGGCGCCAAGGCGCCCTCGCACAGCCGGCCCACCGCCTTCCCGGTGGTCAGCGTCCGCAGCACCCGCAGGGGCTCCGCGCCGGACAGGCTGGCCTCCCCCTTGACGAAGGCGCTGAGCACGGCGTCCTGCAATTCGTAAAGCCCCGGCCCCGGCTTCTGCCGCAGCTGGGCAAGGCCCCGTGCCTGCTGAAGGGCGCAGATCTCGTCAAAGGCGGAGATGGCGGCCCCGTCCGAGCGCAGCCTGCGGCCCGCCCGGACCAGATAGTCCAGCACCACCTGGTCCCAGACCTGCTCCGGCGGGGTCTCGGTGTGGAGGGCGGCCCACACGCCGGCGTAAAAGCCGGGGGAGGGCATCCCGCTGGCGTAGCCGGACAGGGCATCCGCCGCCGGCATGGTGTACCGCATGGGGTAGACGGCCTGGTCCTGCTGGGGCAGCGGCCTGCGCTCCGGGGGCTGGTCCGGGCCGTGGAGCAGGCCCCAGATGTGGAACCCGCCCGCCACCACCAACACCTTGGCGTACTGCTCCGCCGCCTCCCGAATACGGAGGGCCATGTGGGCCTCCCGGGCCAGGCAGCCGTCCTCCGCCAGTTCCTCCTCCGGCGTGTTTTGCCGGGAGAGGAGGCAGTAGGCGTTCATCTGGCGGACGAAGGCCTCGTCCGTCTGGAAAAGGCCGGCGGTCTCAAAGTATTTCTCCCAGAACTCCTCAAAGCTGCGCAGGCCGGCCTTTTCACACAGCAGCCGCTGGAACCGGTTGGCGGCCAGATAGCGGTCGCTGGCGTAGCTCAGCTTTTCCTCCCTGGTCCGAAGGCCCCGGGCCTCCCGGGTAGCCAGCAGGATCTCCCCGTAGGGCAGATCCATGAATTGGGCCGGGATGCCCCGCGCGGCGGCGGCGCGCAGGGCGGCCAGTTCCGGGGAGTGGTCCAGGAAGGGGTAGTAGCAGCGGAAGGTCTCCTCCCCGTGCTCCGGGTCCAGCAGCCCGGCGCTGTCCCGGTAGGCGTAGTAGAGGGCCACCGGGGCCTTGGTGTCCGGGTGGGTCAGGACCGGGATCAGGTGGTTGGCGTTCTCCGGGCCCTCCACCAGGACGCAGTCCGGGGCGTACCGTTCCATGACCCGCTCCAGGTGCCAGGCGCAGGCGGGGCTGTGGTGGCGGACCGGGTAGTAGAGGACTGGGGCGTCCAGGGAAAAGGGGATCACTTCAGCTGGGTCCTGGCCTCGTAATAGCGTGTCCATGCGCCGCCCTCCCGTCGCGCTCTATCCCGTACCACAGTGGAAAAGTAGCTGGAGATCTTGTCCAGGTCCTCCCGGGACTCCTTGGCCACAGCGCCCACCAGGTTGTCCACCAGGACCCGCTCGTCCATGCGGCCGTCGCCGTAGTACCAGGCGGTCATCAGGGTCTGGAAATAGACGGAGATGGCCTCGGCGGTGCTCATGACGGCGCTGGGCTTCTCGATGCGCTGGCCCGAGGCAGAGACGCCCTCCCGGAGCTCGTGGTAGGTGGCGGCCAGCAGTCCGGCGGCCTCGTCGTCCAGGGGCTGGGTGATGCCGGCGGCAACCGCCAGGGCGCCCACCTCGTTCAGGATGATCTGCTTCTCCAGGGCCACGTCCCCCACCGGCTGCACCGTCTCGAAGTTGAACCGGCGCTTCAGGGCGCTGGACATCTCGTTGACCCCTTTGTCCCGGGTGTTGGCGGTGCCGATGACGTTGAAGCCGGGCCGGGCGAAGAGCAGGCCCTCGTCGCCCAGCTCCGGGATGTTCAGCACCTTGTCGCTGAGCACGCTGATCAGGCTGTCCTGCACCTCGGCGGGGGTGCGGGTGATCTCCTCGAAGCGGGTGAGGATGCCCTTCTCCATGCCGACGTAGAGGGGGGAGGGGACCAGGGCCTCCCGGCTGGGACCCTTGGCCAGGAGCAGGGCGTAGTTCCAGCTGTATTTGATCATGTCCTCGGTGGTGCCGGCGGTGCCCTGGACGGTGTTGGTGCTGCACCCGCTGATGGCGGCGGACAGAAGCTCGGAGAGCATGGTCTTGGCGGTGCCCGGCTCACCCACCAGCATCAGGCCCCGGTTGCCCGCCAGGGTGATGATGCACCGCTCCACCAGGGTGTCGTTGCCCAGGTATTTTTTGCGGATGGCGACCTCCCGGCCGCCGCAGCGGACCGGCCGGGGGGAGCCCAGAATGAAGAGCCGCACCGCCTTGGGGGATAACTGCCAGTTCTGCGGCTTCCGGTTGTCCTGGTCCCAGAGGCGCAGCGCCGCCAGCTCCTCCCCATACCGCTGCTCGGCCTGGAGGCGGAGGATCGTTTTTTCCACAGTGGTCACCTCTCCTATGTAAATGCCTTGCTCGATCAGGATAAGTATAGCATGGGGCGGCGCGGTTGACAATGTGGACTACACATCAAATTCGCCGCTGGACTCATGGACATGGGGATCATGTGAATTTTTTGCGAACTACTGGAATAGTGTTGACAAGCTTGTACTATTGTGATAGTGTAGAGAGCGTAAACTATTGCAATAGTTTTGGAAGGATGTGATTGATATGCCTGAAAAGCTCTTTGACTCGGAGCTGAAGGTGATGGATGTGTTATGGAAGAAGGGGGATATGCCGGCAAAACAAATCTCGGACATACTCAAAGAGACCATTGGCTGGAACATGAACACCACCTATACCGTCATCAAGAAGTGCATCGCCAAGGGCGCCATCGAGCGCCGGGAGCCCAAGTTCGTCTGCCACGCGCTGATCTCCAGGGATACGGTGCAGGCGGCGGAGACGGAGGAGCTGCTTCACAAGCTGTTCGACAACTCGCCGGACCTGCTGTTCGCCTCTCTGCTGGGCCATCAGAAGCTGTCCAGGGCTCAGATCGAGAATCTGCGCCGAATGGTCTCGACGCTGCAGGCCCGGGAGGAGAACGAATGAGCCTTGTCCAGATGACACTGTCCGGAGGGACGTTTATCCTGTTCATCGTGGTGGTCCGGGCCCTGGCCCTCCACCGCCTGCCCAAAGGGGCGTTCCTGACCCTGTGGGAGATGGCGGCGCTGCTGGCGGCTTGGTTCGCGGCGGCCTATGTGCGGGCCCTGCGGAGGTTCCGCTGGTCTATCCCAGACGATGCGCCTGCTGTCCGGCGCTGGCTGGCGGGGCAGAAGCTGCGCAGGCCGCTGGAGGTTCGACAGTCCGCCCAGGTGTCCTGCCGCTGACCTATGGCGTCCTGCGGCCGGTCATCCTGCTCCCGGCAGACATGGAGCGGGGCGATGAAAATGCCCTGGCCTATATTCTCACCCATGAGCTCGTCCATTGGAGCTGACCCTGATTTCCGTCAGCCATAATGATGAACACAAATTTACGCCTGAGAGGTGGGCCGAGATCCTTAAGCTGATCGAACAGGGCAAGGTCACCTGGGAGGACTGATCGTGCCAGTAGGCCTACGATGAAAAATAAGCAGATGGCTTGGGGCATCTTGCCCCAAGCCATCTGCTCTATACGTTGCCGTCCAACCGGCAGTCCTTCGCGCGGCCTTATAAGGTTTGTCCCGCGTTCCGAGGTTCATTTTTCCGCCGCTCTTTTTAGCAGGTGACCTGCTGCATAAGCAAGCAGCGTTAAAATAACGACTGCTGCAAGCTGCATTGGGATCACGATCCCAAAGAACATGCTTCTGTATTCATGATAGGTCAGCATGGACGGCTCTGCGACCGCTGCCATAGCAATAGATAATAGTGTTGAAATGATCGGTGCGGTCCAGAGAAATCTCCTTTTGACCAGGAAAAGCATTACAACGGAAGCAACAGGAAAGACAATGAAGATGATGGTGCTAAACCAATTCAGGTCCCCGATCGCGGTATCATATACCCAGCCCATAACGCCGACTCCTTTACAATTTCAAGTAAAGTATACGATATTCCCGGCAAATAAGCAAGACAAAAACAAGTTTTTGAGGTGGGGCTAAAACCCCCGCCCCCGCAATCCCTCCACCAGAGCCGCGTACCGCTCCGCCGGGTCCACGGGGCCGTCCCTGCCCCTCAGGGGGCGGCGTCGGAAGTCCACCTCGTCCATGTGGGACATTCCCCGGTTTCCCGAGCCTCTCCATACACCGATGAAGTTGGCCCACCGGGCGGACTCCACCGTCACCAGCCCGTCGTTTTCCCCCTCCACCCGGCTGATGATGAGGTTACACCACCACATGAACACATCGCTGCGTGCTCCGACCATGGCCCCGGCGCAGCTCTGGTAGAGCACGCCCGGCACGTCCGGGTTCCGGCGGTTGAACTCCTGCGCCCAGGCGGTGGTGAACTGGCGGCACACGCCGCGGAAATCGGGGGAGGCGTCCCCGAGCAGCCGATACCACCCGTTGACGAAGAAGCCTATCAGCCGGAACACCCACCCAGGCAGCCGGTCCAGGGCGTCCATGGTTTTGGAGCCGTGGTGGGGGGTGGACACAGTGGTCAGGGAGGCCACCCGGTCCCCGTACCCCAGGGAGGAGACCAGATACCGGGCGTCCAGCCCGCCCTTGGAGTGGGCGATCAGGTTGAGCTTTTCGCTCCCTGTCTCCGCCAGGATCTCATCTACCCGCCGGGCCAGGTGCCGGGCGTTGTCCTCCACCGTGGCCCAGCCGTCCTGCTGCCCGAAGTAGACCGCCGCGCCCCGTTGGCGCAGAAGCTCCGGGACGCGGCCCCAGTATCCCAACCGCTTCCAGTCCCGGAAGCCGGTTCCGTGGACCAGCAGGATGGGGTAGCGGGTGGAGCAGTCCATTCCGCTCATTTGGCCACCTCCCCATGCTATTTCGCGGCCCGTGGCGGCTTTGGCACGCCCCGCATTTCTGTCCCCCAATATAAACAAAATCTGCCGTTCGTCCAGCGGTTTTGGACAGTCGGCGCTTTTCGGCGGATGAACGGTCGAAAGCGACCGCGGTTTTCCATATGTTTGGCCGACATCAGGTCTCGGAACCAAGAAATGCCTTGCCACATGGAGTTTGGCGGGGTATTTTCGTATCAGGGGCATTCTAAATAAAAATTTTCTCAGTGCCCGCACATTTTGCCGTCCCAGCCGTTATACACAATAAGCGCCGTGAAAGGAGGGGGCTCTATGGCCATCGACCTTGAGGACCAGTACGATAAAATCTACCGCTACTGCTATTACCGCCTCCGGGACCGGGAGCGGGCGGAGGATGTGACCCAGGAGACCTTCCTGCGCTGGTTCGCCAGCGACACCTACCGGGACAAAAACCAGCTTCTCCACTACCTGTATACCGTGGCCCGGCACCTGTGCGCCGACGAGGCCCGCCGCCCGGCCAGCCAGCCTCTCCTGGAGGAGCTTCCGGGGCGGGAGCGTGACCCTTTGCTGTCCATCGCCCTGCGGGTTGAGCTGGACAAGCTGCCCCCAGAGGACCGGGAGCTGGTCCTTTTGCGGTGCGTCAACGGGGAGCCCATGGCGGTGCTGTCCAGGCTGTACGGCCAGTCTCGGTTTGCCCTGCGGCGGAGGCTGAACGGAATTTTGAAAACCCTGAGAGAGGCGTTGTCATAACAGCATCCCCGCCGTCCGGCGGGGACAGCGAGAAAAAGCACTGGAATGAACGGAGGGAAACAGATGGATAGAAAACTAAAGCAGGCATTGGCTGAGGCATACCGCGTCCCGGCTCCGGAGCGCAAGGCCGCCTTTCTGAAACGGCACCGCCGTCGGGAGCTGGGCCGGTGGGAGCTGGCGGCGGTCCAGGCGGGGTACATCCGCTGGTGGGTGTGGGGGCTGTCCCTGGGGGTGTTCGGGGCCATCCTGTGGGCGGCGGGCCAGCCCTACCGCACGGGCCTGCTGTGTGCCGCCGCCCTGACCCCTTTCCTGGCCCTGCTGGCGGTGGCGGAGAGCGGCCGGGCCCGGTTCTACCACATGGACGAGCTGGAGCTGGCCTGTCGGGTGCCCTGGGCCAGTGTGCTCCTGGCCCGGATGCTGGTGTTGGGGTTGTTCCACCTGACCCTGCTGGGGATGCTGACCCCAACGCTGGCGGAGTGGGGCGCGGTGGGGACGGCCCGGGCGGCGGGGGCGTACCTGCTGACCCCCTACCTGCTCACCGCCGCCCTGGGCATGGAGCTGACCCGGCGCTTCCGGGGCCGGGAGGGCTTGCTGGCCTGCGGCGGCGGGGCGGTGTTGGTGAGCGCGATGGGGACGATGGCGGCGTACCAGCGACCCGAGCTGTACCGGCCCGAGGGCCTGTCCCTGTGGGGGCTGGCGCTGGCGGCGTCGATCCTCGCCGCCGGGGTGGAGATCATGCTGAGCCTGAAAGAGAGGGAACTGCAATGGAACTGACTGTGCGGAATTTTACGAAGCGGTACAAGGACAAAAAAGCGGTGGACGGGGGGTCCCTGTGTCTCACCGAGGGCATCAACCTGATGATGTCGGAGGGGAAGATCATCCTGAACGAGCCCTGGGACAAGTCCCGCACTGACTTGGAGCAGCTCTATATGGAGGAGTTCGGGGGGGACGGGGAATGAAAAACCTGGGGACCCTGTTTAGGTACGAGATGAAAAAGCTCTGGAAGCGGCCCATGACCTGGATCGCGGTGCTGGTGTTCTGCGTAGCCTTTGCCACCGTCACGGTGCAGCCCTTTTTCCGCTCCGGCGGCGCCACCTTCACCGCCACGGACGCCGATGGCAGCGAGATCAGCCAATTCCTCACCGCGGGGGAGCAGTACCGTCTCCGGGTGGAGGGGGCGCGGGCCCTCAGCGGCCGGCCCATGGATGAGGCGTTTTTCCGAGCCGCCCGGGAGACCATCCCCCTGGGCAGGGAGTACTTTGAGAAACAGAGCTATTTCTTTCTGATTGACCCCAGCTATTGCGACTTCTACACCGAGTTCGGTGAGTGGCTGAGTGACACGGCGGAGCATTATTATACCGCCCGTCAAATTGGCCGGGAGCTGTCTTGGCAGCGGCTGACGGAGGAGGACGCCGCCTATTGGCAGGAGCTGGAGGCACAGGTGGAAAAGCCCTTCGTCTACCGGCCCATACTGGGCCCCAGGATGCTGATGAATATGCTGGGCAGCGCCGGACTGGAGATGTTCCTGCCCCTGCTGGCGGGCCTGTGTCTGTGCGATCTGTACGCACAGGAGCGCCGCACCCGGGCCGCGGCGCTGATTTTCAGCAGCCCCCAGGGAAGGCGCTGCCTGTACCTGGCCAAGACGCTGGCCGGGACGGCGTCGGCGGTGCTGGCGGCGGTGCTGGTAGTGGGGGCGGGCGGCCTCGCCAACCTGCTCTTTTACGGTCCCTATGGCTACGATGGGGCGATTCAAATTTCGCCCTGGCTGTGGCACAGCAGCCTGCCCATCACCATGGGGCAGGGAATTCTGATTCTGCTGGGCCTTCTGCTGGCCTACGCCCTGGTGTGCGGGGCGGCGACGGCCCTGGCGTCCGTCTGGAGCGGGAGCGGAACGGCCGCTATGGCGGTCTCGGTGGGCGTGATGGTCGCGGCCATGACGCTGGACCGGACGCAGCCAGGGTGGTGGGAGTTCATGCCGGCCAACCTGGTGGACGAGCGGGGACTGAACAGCCTCCAGGTGACACGCCTGTTCGGTATGCAGCTTAATATCCTCCAGTCCGGCCTCCTGCTCTACCTGCTCCTGGCGCTGGCGCTGGCTGCCCTGTGCTGGCTGGGCTGGCGGCGGGACGCGGAGCGATGAGCAATAAAATGGCTTTGAAACTATCGTGGCATGTTCTCTTGGTTGAGGGAACAGAGCCGCAGACCCGCCGCACCTTTGTGGTGGAGTATCGAGAAAACATGTTCGGAAAAGGGACAGCAAGGGTATGTGAGCGGCTCGGCCCGCTGTTATTCCCCTGCGGTGTACCGGAACACATAGGGCCTGTGAATCTTGATAAATTGGACTCCGAATATGCGTATGTCTGTTATCCAAGGGAATCAGGTATATTGCGATCACCTTTGGCTCTGGAACGAGGAACACAGCCGGTTTGAGGGCGTTCCGGAATACGACGAGATCCCTGTTCCCGATTTGGATGAAGAGACAAAAACTATCTACGGATGTGCCCCCAGCAGTGCCGGGGGCACAGGACTTCATACCTTTCACCAGTGGGATGACTGGAACCACTTGCCTGTATGCGGCAGATCGAGAAGCCGCTCCCCCTGGAGCTGATTGGGGAGATCGCAAAGTGGTGTGAGGAAAATAGCTGAAGAAAAGATCCGGTCCAAACGATGTCTGTCCGCCCTCCCCGGAGTGCGGGCAGGCATCTTCCTTTTCGCGGAGTCCTCTGGTACTATAGTCCGTATGGCGCACAAAATGGCCGCAAAAAATTTGTTCTGAAAATTTGTGACCGTTTCCCCCCGGCATGTGTTTTATAGGTGAAGCGCTTCAAAGGAGGTCAAGCAATGGAACAAACCATTTCCGCCCGGCAGCTGGAGGCTGCCTACGACGCCTATGGGGCGGCGGTATACCGTCTGGCCCTGGCTTTCCTGGGGCAGCGTGCCGACGCGGAGGATGTGACCCAGGAGACCTTCTGTCGGCTACTCTACCGCGCCCCGGCATTTGCCGACGAGGCCCACATGAAGCGATGGCTGCTCCAGGTGGCGGCCAACCTGAGCCGCAACCAGCTGCGGGGCTTTTGGCGAAAGTGGGTGACACCGCTGGAGGACACCGTCCCTGCCAATACCCCGGAGGAGCGGGAGGCCCTGGACGCTGTCATGGCCCTGCCGGAGAAATTCAAGCTGCCCATCCACCTCTACTACTATGAGGGCTATTCGGTGGCGGAGGTGGCTGAGATACTGAAGCTGAGTCAGTCTGCGGTCAAGATGCGGCTGAAGCGGGGCCGTGAGCTGTTGAAAATTGAATTGGGGGGATCGAATTGAACATCAACGACTACCGGAAGGCGATGGACCATATCATCCCTGACCAGGAATTGAAGGAGCGCATTATGAATCCAAAAACACCTCAAGAACGATATATCCCTGTCCGCCGTGTCCTCACCTACGCGCTGGCGGCGGCCCTGACCCTGGCCTGCCTGTTTACGGTGGCCCTGGCAGCCAGCCCGGAGCTGCGCATGGCCGTGATGACCTTCTTCCACATGGAGGAGCCGGAACAGCTTCCCGGCGGCACTCCCGGCGGCGCGCCGACGGAGCCCGGTGTCAGCCGGGCGGAGATCGGGAAGCTGGTCAAGGCCCAGTATATCGAAACGGACCGTTACTACGGCCTCGCCGGCGGTTTGCTGAACGACCTGACCTGGAGCGAGGACCGCAGGACCCTTCTGGACGCGAAGTTCTGGGAGGTCAAAAACAACGAAGTGACCCCCGTGAAGGTCGATCTGCACACCCAGCGGGTGGATGTGACTTATGACGGGATCCGTTACCAGGGCGAGTTTTACTGGTATGTCCGGAATGGGATGCTGTACACCTTCAAGGGGAGCCCCTTCGGTGTGGATACCCGGCCGGAGGACCAGTGGTATGTCACCCGCCTTTCCGGACGCACGGACGCCCTCTTGCTCCGTGTATCCCAGGGCCGTCAGATGGAGTACACGGAGACCACGCTGCTGTACCATCTGGACACCGGCGAGGCCGAGGAGCTGTTCATCGGCGTAGAGCCCGGCATACTGAAGCAGTCCGACGGCTCGATCTGGTCCCCAAACGCCAGCCGGGCCCTGATCACCGGGCAGGCCGGGCCGGAGTTCCCCAACGGCCGGGAATGGCTGTACGACCGGGAGAGCGGGACGCTGACCGATGTGAGCGCCCTGGGCGGCGTGAGCGCCGACATGGCGGTGTTCGTGGACGACGACACCCTGATCCTCACCGCCTTTACCAACGACGCGAACTACGATCTGGAGGCCATCGCCTGCTGGGCGTATGACATCCCCTCCGGCCAGGCGGTCCAGACCCTGGGACAGTCCCCGTACTATCACCAGAGCAAGCGGCCCTACGGCATCATCCCGTTCTATGGGGGCAGCTGCGTAGAGATCGGGCGGGACGGATCTGTGTGCCTCATTGACCGAACCACTGGGGCACGGACAATGGTGGAGAACTTCACCTTTGAAAAAGGCATGGAGTTCTTGCTCAATCCCTCCGGTGACAAGGTGCTCTATTATGTGATGGACAGCGAAGCCGACGGCCTGGGCATCTCCCAGCTGGGCGTGATCGATCTGGAAAAGGGCACCTTCATTGCCTTTGACCGGGAGGGCTATGAGGAGCTGTACGAGAGCTCTCTCCACTGGGAGGACAACCGGACGGTGAGCATTGACGCCACCTCGTCCGACGGCGGGACACAGTATATCCTTTTGTATCAGTTCTGATATCGGCGGTCAACAGCCTTATGAAGAGCGCCTGTCCACCCTCCAGAGGGTACGGACAGGCGCTCTTATGTCCGCGCTGAAAATTTCTCCAAAAATTTTTGCGGGATTTTGCCGGTTCCGGTGTATAGTAGGGTAGACGAACCAAAAGGAGGGAGACATCATGGAGGAGGCGCGGCTGATCCAGGCCCTGCAGACCCGGCAGGACGGGGCTATGGAGCGGTTCCAGAGGTTGTACAGCCCTCTGCTGCGGTACATCATCGCCCCCATCCTCCCCGATGAGCGGGACCGGGAGGAGTGCCTGTCCGACGTGCTGCTCCAGGTGTGGGGCTCCATTGGCGGCTTTGACCCGGGGCGGGCGGCGCTGACCACCTGGCTCACCCACCTGGCCCGGAACGCGGCCCTCAACCGCCGCCGGGGCAATGAGCGCCGCCGGGAGGGAGGCACGCTGGACGAGGCCGCTCCTGACCCCGCCGACGGCCCAGAGCAGTCTTTGCTGAAGGCGGAGAGGGCCCGGGCGGTCTGGGCCGCCGTGGGGCGGCTGGGCAGGAGGGACCGGGAGCTGTTTTTGCGCAAGTATTACTACTACCAGCCCACCGCCCAGATCGCCGCCGAGTCTGGGATGACCGTCCGGGCGGTGGAGAGCAAGCTGTACCGTATCCGCAAACATCTACAGGGGGAACTGGGAGGTGAGATCGATGGATGAATTTGACCGCCTGTTTGATATGGACGACCGCCAACTCCCTCCGGAGCTGGCGGAGCTGAAGCCGCCCTGCCCGTGGAAAAAGCCCATCGGCCTGATCTGCTGGGGCCTGGCGCTCATCACCATCACCATCAACGGGTTCGGGCTGAACCTCATTCTTCCCGCGGTGGGCGCGGCGCTGCTGTGGTTGGGGCTGCGGCCCCTGCGGCGGGAAAACGGCGCTTTCCGGTTCGCCTATGGCTGCGCCGCCCTGTACGCCATACTGCGGCTGGTCGTGGTGCTGCTCCGGGCCACGCCGCTGGACGGCCGGCTGGAGGGGCTGATCGGCGGGGATTGGAATACCGCCACGGGGCCGGTGCCGCTCTACAATGTGCTGTGGACGGTGGTGCTCCAGCTCACCCTGGTCCTGACGGTGGGCGGGCTGTGGTGGGGCCTCAAAGGGGTATTCCGCAAGGCGGGGCAGAGGCCCCGCACCGCCGCAGCCGGGGGACTGGTCATCCTGGAGGCCCTGCTGCTGCCTATGGCTCTCATTGGGCTGGAGGGCTGGCTGCTGGTGGGTCCGATCCTGGTCATCTGGATCTGCCTGATTTTGAGCCTGCGCAGGGTCAGCAGAAGCCTGGACCAGGCGGGCTATGCCCTGGAGCCCGCCCCGGCGCGGGTCTCCGGGAAACTGCTCCTGGTCCTGTGGCTGGTCCTCCACCTGCTGGCGGTGGGCGTTCTGCCCCTGATGTTTGCCCGCCTGCCGGACGGCGTCCAGACCCCGGTGTACGATTCCAATGTGAGCGATTTCCCCCTCCGCAGAGAACTGCTGGAACTGGGCTTCCCGGAGGATATTTTGGAAGGGCTTGAGGACAGCGAGTTGGCCCGGTTTGAGGGGGCCTACGGGCTGAAAAAAGAAGGGTATCACGATCCGGTCGGCCCCCATACAGACGGTATGCCCAGTGTGATCACCGTTGAGGTTCCGGTGCGGGACGGGCGGTATGGGTTCCGCTGCGTGTATCTGGCCCACCTGCGCTGGAACCCCGGCGAGGCGTCCGGCGGCTATATGGAGGGGATCCAGGTGGCCCAGGATATCCAGGGCGTCACCGTCCACACCACCAAAGTGGAAGGGGTGCTGAAGTGGAGGGACAGCGCGGGGACGGCCTATACCATGCCGCTGGACTTTCGGTTTGAGGCGGACGGCGCCGGGAGGCCCTGCTGTTACACCGACTTCGCCCTGCCGGAGAAGGTCAATGGCCCCATGGAGGCCTTCCTGTTCTGGGAGGCGGCGCCCTCTCTGCCGGAGACAGTGTCGCTCTACAACTACACCGTTACCATCGCCCACAAGCGCAGCGGCTGGCAGTACCCCTACACCCTGCCCTCCGACCTTTTGGCCTCCGGCTTCTACCCGCCCAGCTGGCAGTGGCGGATGTACCAGTGGGGCTCCGAAGGACAGCTGGCCCCGGAGGGGCTTTATAACCCCCGGAAATATTGAGGAAGGCCGCGCCTTCCCCACACAAAACGGCACAGTGATCCTTGGGGAAAGGATCGCTGTGCTGTTTTTGCGTTGTTCAGGGGTGGAATACCGAGGTAAGAGGTTTTAGACGACCTGATTGCCTTTTGGGAGGACTATACAGGCTGAGGCTTCTGCGCCCATTTCTGTCTTATAGGGTGAAGGAATCTTCAAATGACTGAGAGGTGACGCTGTATGGAAGATTGCCAGATCGTAGAGCTGTACTGGCAGAAGAGCGCGGACGCCATATCCGAGACTTCCAGCATATGTGGGGCCTTCTGCTTCGCCATAGCGGATCACATCCTGCGCAGCGTGGAGGATTTGGAGGAGTGCGTCAACGATACCTGGCTCCACGCCTGGAACGCGATGCCGCCCCAAAGGCCCAATGCCGGGCGGTACGGCCTGACAGAAAACAATGTCTCGGTGGTCCTCAGCCGGACCCGGAAGAAGCTCAGAGTCAAACTTGCGAAAGAAAGGTAGCGCCATACCAGACTTACAAAGCAAACTATGCTGAGTCGGGAAAATATCTCGGTGTGGATTTGCCAATCAGTGAACAGCTTGATAGCATGGTATTGGGCCAAGGAATTGATATGCAGAGCGCCTGAAAGGGGAGAGGGTGGGCGAAGCTAAAGCCTCTGTGTTCGATAGAACTTATTTTTGGGGGATATTTGCCGATATATAATAAAATAACCTGTTTTTGCTTTGCGAAGCAGCCGCCGGGAGGGTGCGCCCATGTTGATGATCTACCTGCAAATGCTGGACACGCCGGAGGAAAAGATTCGGTTTGAGGAGATTTATCTGAAGTACCGCGGCGTCATGTACCATGTGGCGGAGGGCGTCCTGCACAACGGCCAGGACGCCGAGGACGCGGTCCACAACGCGTTCCTGCGTATCATCAAGAGGTTTTCCAGGTTTCAGGAAACGCCGGTGAAGGATCTGGCGCCCCAGGTCATCGTGATCGCCAGGAACGAGGCCATCTCCCTGCAGCGGAAACGAAAGGACACCGCCCCTCTGGAGGAATGGGACAGCTTTGCCGAGACGGCGGAGTCGGTCAGCGACTACCACACGCTGGTGGAGACCTTCACCCGCCTGCCCCAGACGTACCGTGCGGCCCTGGAGATGAAGCTGCTGGGGTACTCCGACGGGGAGATCGCGGCCAAGCTGGGGCTGACCAAAACGGCGGTCAGCACCCGGGTCAGCCGGGGCCGCCAGCTGCTGCGGAGCATCATGGAGAAGGAGGGCTTCCTGATGGATGCGTAGGGCCCGATCTTCAAAAGCAGCAAAATGTTTCGGTAATTTGGAATTTGTGTGGAAATCCGCTCCCTCGTTGTGTCAAATATGGCGAGGTGAGCGGATTTTTTCTGTCCTGTGGTCCCGCGCAAAAATTTTTTAAAAAATTTTGAAAAATCCTGTGAGAATCCAGCCCCTCATAGCGTTAATCATAGTGAGAGGAATTTTTACCAGACAAACCAATGGGCTGAAGAAAAAGCGGGAACTGCGCAGGAGGAGGGGCCGGGTTGACAAAGCGGGAATTTGACGAGTTGATCCGCTGGATCATGCTGGATGCGGACCGGGTGGAGTACGGCGGTGTGCCAGAGGAGGAGCCGGGACACGTTTTCCCTCCGGCCTTTGAGCGGCAGATGAGGAGGCCGCCGGGCCGGGGCCGCCGTCCCTTGTACCGGACCCTTCGCGCCGCGGTCTGTTTTCTGCTGGCGCTGCTGCTCAGCGGATGTACGATGCTGGCGGTCAGCCCGGCGGTCTGGGAGGCGTTCTCCCCTTGGGGCGCCGCGCCGGTTCCCGGCAATGGAGCGGTCAAGATGGCGGTGAGCACGCAGGCCGCGCCCTGCGCATATCGTCTTGGCTGGGTCCCAGAGGGCTATGAGCTGTTTGTCAGCGGCGCTGAACTGCCGGCCCGCATCGTCTATCTCAGCAGAGATGGCAAATGGCTGGCCCTTTCCATCGTGGACAGCGCGGAAGCCATGAAGGTGGAAGCGGCGAGGGAAAAGAAGGCCGCGTACCGGCAGGTTTTGGTATCAGGAAAACCGGCGAGCCTGTATTCAGGCGGGAAAGGGACCCGCTCGGCTCTCGTTTGGACGGATGAGGGAAAAGGGCTGCGCTTTCATCTGAACGGGGAGCTTACAGAGGAAGAGCTGGTCAAGATCGCCGAGCATGTGGGAAAGGAGCCTGTGCGGCCCGCCCCGTACCGCTTGATGTGGGTCTGTCATGGCGGGGGTCCGGACGCCGGACCCTGGATCACCGACTCTGTTTCCGCCGGGGAACTGCTCCAAATGAACGAGAGCTCGGGTCGGCTCCAATGAAGGACAGAGGAAGGAGAGAGTGATGACGAATCAGGCGTTGGACAAGCTGGCCCGGCGGCTCATGCTGGACGCGGCCCGGCTGGAGTACGGCGAGGTGCTGGAAGGGCGGCAGGAGCACGTCTTTTCCCCGGCCTTTGAGCGGAGGATGCGGAAGCTGCTGCGCCGGGGCCGACATCCGGTGTTGTACCGGGCCCTCCGCGCCGCGGCCTGTCTCCTGCTGGCGCTTCTGCTCAGCGGGTGCGCGGTGCTGGCGGTCAGCCCGGAGGCCCGGAAAGCGTTTGAAGGCTGGGTGCGGAGCGTGTATTACGACACGTTGGTATACACCTACACCGGCCCCCAGGGGGAGAGCCCGAAGAATATGCTCTACCGGCCCCTGTGGCTCCCGGAGGGATATGAGGTGTATGATGAGTCCCCCAACCTGTCCTTGCCCATGGCGAGCTACCGCAATGAAGCGGAGGAGGATATCACCCTCATAACATATGGCAGTGTGGAATCCATGTCGCTGAACATCGTCAGGGATGAGGACGTTGTGGAAAAGCAGGTTCTTGTGGCGGGTAAGAAAGCGGACTTGTATTTGGACAGCGGCGGGGGCAGCAATTTCCTGATCTGGACAGACGACGGGAAGCATCTGATCTTTGTACTGATGGGAAATTTTACGGAGAAGGAGGCCCTGCGGATCGCCGAGAGCGTCCGGCTTATGCCCCTTCGAACGCCGCCCCACCGTCCCGGCTGGGTCCCGGAAGGCTATGCCTACGGCGGCTTTACCGGTAGTAAGACCTCCTTTACGATCCATTATGACCGGGAGGACGGCGCATCTATTTATTTCCGCTATGGGGAGGACGGCGGCTTGCGGGAGGAAGTACAAGAGGCTCTGGAGAGCCAGGTCTTTGAGACTGTCCAAGTGGACGGACAGACAGCCCGGCTGTACATGGACGCGGAGGGTATCCGGCATCTTACTTGGGATGGCACAAAGCCGGGGAGTGGTTACTGGCTGAACGGCCCGCTGAGCGTGGAAGAGCTGATTCGGATTGCGGAGAGCGTTGGTAAACAACAGGAGTGACTCCGCAAAAGAGGGGCGGAGGAGGATGCGGAAATGACGGACTACGAACTGGACAAGCTGGCCCGGCGGCTCATGCTGGACGCGGCCAGGCTGGAATACGGCAGGGTCCTGGAGGAGCGGCCGGAGCGCGCCTTTTCGCCCGCCTTTGAGCGGAGGATGGAGAAGCTGCTGCGCCGAGGCCGTCATCCGGTCCTGTACCGGGCGCTCCGCGCGGCGGCCTGCCTCTTGCTGGCGCTGCTGCTCAGCGGGTGCACGGTGCTGGCGGTCAGCCCGGAGGCCCGGGAGGTGTTCGTGGGCTGGGTGCGGGAGATCCATGATACCTATTTCTTCTATAAGTTTTTTGGAGACGAGGAGAGAGAACCTGTCTCAAAGGAAGATGTCCTTTATCAGCCCACTTATGTGCCGCCGGGATATCGAATTGAGTACCGGTCCGTGTCGACAGCCGGTATTGTGAGCGTCTGTTATATAAACGACCAGACCAATCGGATTGCGATGTTTACTTATTTCTCTGATGCAGCGTCGCCGGTCCTTCAGGTTACCGGGGAGAATGAGATCATCTACCAAAAGGTCCAGGTCAACGGTCTCCCCGCCGATCTGTATTTGGATTCGGAGGTGGGGGAGGCCAACACAATCATATGGGTGGACGAGAAGAACGGAGCCGCGTTCCAAATTTACGGTGTATTGAGCGGGGAAGAGCTGACCCGCATGGCGGAGAGTGTGCGGACCGTCCCCCGGAATGTGATCTTTCGTCCATCCTGGCTGCCGGAGGGGTACTATGAGACATCCGCTGAGGACTGCCCGGTCAAAGGAGATAAAATTCCCGAGGGTCTGGATGCTGGAAAGAGCGTCCTGACCTATGAGAATGGAAAGGACGGATATTTGACCATCACCTATGCCCAGGAATTTGATATAACCGATCTGCGCCCGGACAGGTGTGAGGCGGACGCGGTTTCCGTACTGGTTGGAGGGGACCAAGCGTTTTTGTTCTTGGACCGGGAAGGGACACATCATCTGGTCTGGGCGGACGGAGAGAGCGGCATTTTCTTCTGGGTCTCCGGTCCCTTTGCCGAAGAGGAACTGGTTCGAATCGCAGAGAGTATGGAGAAAGGGGAGGAGCCGTCGTCTCTGGAGGAGCACCAACTGACCTGGATGCCTTACGGGTATCAGGAGGAAGAACGCTCTCTGCGGGAAAATCGAGGCCATGTGCTTTATCGGGATGAAAAGGGCCATCAGATTACCCTGGCTTACCGGCGGGGCAGTCAAAGTGCCAGCCCACAGATCAGTTCGGCTCTGTGAGGAACCCTGGAAGCACAGTCAGTCATGGTGAACGCAGCTCTATTTGATGCCCAATGAGGGCAGTGTGGAGAAGCATGTCTCCGTCGGAGGCCATCCAGCGGCCTCTGGTCCATTGAGGCGAGGTATGAAAATGGGGCAGGAGAGCCTACGGCGGTCTGTGCCGCTGGATGGCGAGACACTGATGGAAATCGCGGAGCGGGTGAACCTGACATTGGAATAAAACGCACATGATAAAGACATCAGCATGGTTTGAGGATCTAAATTTTTTAGGAGGAAATGAACATGAAGGTTTTAAGCAAGATCCCGGCGCTGTGCGCCCTGGCTCTAGCGTTCTGCCTAACCTTGGTGGGCTGTGGCGGCGGGCCCAGACAGGCGGCGGCAGACACGGCGGAAGAGGCTGTCATCAACTTTCTCACCAATTTGCAGAAGGGCGAGTTCGACCAGGCCAAAACCTATCTGGAGGAGGGAAACCCCCTTCTGACCCTGCTCCCGGCAGCGGAGGGCGGGGAGGCGCCGGAGCTGGACGAGGTGTACCAGCAGTTCCGGGAGAAGGTGTCCGGGCTGTCCTTCCGCGTGGGGGATGAGGGAGCCGTGGGCAACAGCATGGTGTATATCACTGCGGCGCAATACGAGTTTGGTCCTGCCATCAACGACGCTATGCTGGCGGCCATGGAGGCCCAGTGCCGGGACGGCGGGACCACTTTCAAAGACTATGCCGCGTGGATGAGCAAAGGGATTGTCGACGCGTCCATGGGTGAGGAGGACACTGTCCGCGCCATGGCCTCCAAAAAGAGCGGCGTTTATACCATCGACTATCGCTCATACACGGATCACGATTTCATGAACCTGATCACAGGCGGCTTTTACGATTATGCCGATTTCCAGATGGCCGTATGTACCGGGTCCATGGACGGTGTGGAGCACACCTACTATATCGCGGCCCTGGGCGATCAGGTAATCGCCTATGTGGAGGAAATCTCGGAGGCGGACGCAGTTGGGGAGCTGGGCGAGGAGACCGTCGCGGGCTTGAACGAGTTCTATACCCAGTTTGCCCAGCAGATCCCGGGCCTCTATGCGGGCGTCGTCAAGGAGGGGAGCCGGGTCATTACGCGGTTTGGCATCGACTTCCAGACGGCGGACCAGAGTGCGCTGGTGGATGCCGGGATCGTGAGCGGAAACTATCAAGGCAACATGGCTGATGGATGGCTGAGCCTCGCGGGAACAATCGGCAGCTTTGAGAAAGCAGGCATGACCTGTACGATCACGCCGGTGTACGAGGCGAAGAAATGAGGATGTCCGGTGGGGTAGGGCTGGCCGCCGGCGCGTCCACAACCGAGGCTGATAAAAATGTGTCCCCCACTGATGGCATTTGAACATAGCTAAATATAAGGCGATATTGCGTTCTGCGCTGACATCCGTGCCTTCCTGATGGACAGCAACATCAGACGCGATCACTTCCCTGGGCGAGAAGGTATTTTGTGCCGTGTGGTCACACATGTGGCAAAAAATGCCTTCTTTTTTCCCGGTTCCCTGAGTTATAGAACGGCAGACACCCGTGAACCGGCTCCCCGCCGATCTGGTGAATAACGCCGCCTTTGTCAAGCAGGTTGACTTTGACCCCGTACATGAGACTGTCGAGACCTGCCACCTTGCGCAGAAGATCCATGGCAGCGCGCTCCCCCGTTTCGATACGGTTTCGATCAGTGCGGAAGGAGCCGCTGCTCAGGCATTGAAACTTACCCACCTCTCTCATACGGACGGGGTGGGTACGCTTTCCCTGGAGGTCACGGGTGAATCCGTCGAGGAAAAAGAATGGCTGAAGGGTGATCCCAATGGAGACGGTTCTTCGGTCGTTCTGGACATTACCGACCATGCAGCACTGGAGGCAAGCCAGCGCCGGAACGAAACCTATTTTTTCGCAGCGTATCTGCCGCTCCTCGGCCGCCCACCTGAGCCATCAGAATGAGGTGGCGCTGACGGAGTACCGGGATCAGTTCTCCGCCTTCGACCAGACCATCCAGGAATACCAGGATATGCTGGACGGCAAAACGGAGCCGCCCCAAAAGATGAAGCTGGAGGGTGTCTCCCGTATCGTGGCGAAGTTGAAGCGGCGTGGACAACGGCACACAAACACAATTTCTGAAAAAAGAGGAGGACCTGATATGAAAAAGCGCAACCCTATTTTAGTTGTGATCTGCATGGCGATTCTGGCCGGGCTCGGATTTTATATCTTCCAGGCCGGGGCCGCCAAGGCGGAGATCACCATCAACGGCAAGACCTACGCGATGCGCGCCATCAGCGTGCGGGACTTCATGAGCGACGGCTACGTCTTTTCCACCATGTCCATTGAGGGCAATACCATGCGCACCTACAACTACAGCGATGCGGTGCTGGAGGCAAAGAGCTACTACAACTCCGGTGTACCCTTCAAGGTGAAGGGGAGCGCCGGAGCGTCCATCAACTGCTGGGTGTACAACCCCACCTCCGAGAAGGTGGAGATCCGAGAGGGAAAGATCAACTCCATCTCCTGTGATATCCAGGACCTGCTGGCGGACGGTGTCAAGGTGTCCGTGGCGGGGTTGGAGATGGGCGAGCAGACCAAGGCGGAGATCAAGGACTACATGGACGGTGCGCTGAAGGGCTATCAATTCAGCGAGAACGAGGACGTGAACGCCATCTCCTACACCAAGGGCCAGGTATCCTACACCTTCTCCTTTGACGACGGCGACGTGCTGAAAAACGCTATCGCCCGGAACAGCGTGTGAGTCCCATGGACAAGAGTGAGCGTTTCGAGACCCTGGGGGCGCTGGCGGACCAGGGCCGCTGGGAGGACGCCTACGTCTGGTTCCGGGAGCACCAGGAGCAGTTCTCCCGCCGGGAGCAGCGGCTGATCCGGGCCGCTCTGTCCAGGAAGCTGTGGCGGGCCCCGGTGCTGCTGGCGGCGGTGACGCTGGTCCTCCAGGCGGGGGCGGGCGGCCTGTTTGAAAATCAGCTTCAGGATATGTTTTCCTTTCTGGGCGGGACCTTCCGGCCCTATATGTACATCGCCACGGTGGTCCCCCTGGTGGTCAACCTGGGGCTGGCGGCGGTGCTGGCTGTCCAATGCTATGAGCGGCTGGTGTTCACCTTCCGGATGTTTGGCCGCAGGCCAATATGGGGCCGGGTGTGCGCGGCTTGGGTGCTGGCCCTGGCGCTGGCGGGCTGGTCGGCGTGGTCGCTGATCCCCTATGCCCAGGACCTGCCCCTGGTGGCGGCGGGGGAGTGGCGCACCGGCATCGTCACCGAGGAGCAGGAGAACGCAACGGCCCGGAACAACGTGCTGGTGAGCATGGGCCGGGAGCCGGAGGGGGAGTACGACCCCATCCCCTGGTACACAAGCCCCCGCTGGTCCAAGGCGCTGATGCCTGTCATGCCGGGGCTTTACAACCGCTGGGTGTGCGACATCCATGTGGACGACGTGACCTGCCGCATGGGCCGGATGCAGTTCGATCTGACGGATTTTGAGGCAAATACTTACCCCATCCGGGTGGATTACCTGCCCCACAGCAGGCTGGTGCTGTGGATCTCCTGTGGGGAGGGATAGCGGGTGAAAGGGAAGAAATGGCTGATTTCAGCCGCAATTCTGGTTATCGTGTTTCCTGTCTGCGCCTTGGGCGCGCCCTTTGTCATGAAGGCCCTGTTCTGGCGGTTTGGGTCCGACCCGGCGGTGGCGGTCCTCCGGGGGGAGCACTGGGGCCTGATCGTCCGCATGGGGCTGCTGACGGCGGCTCCCTTTGTGCCGGTGGTGTGCTTTATTCTGGAGCAGATCGGCGTCCGCCGGGCCAAGCGCCGGTGGGAGAGCGCCCAGCCTCCGGAGTTCGCCACCCAGGAAGAGCGGAGGGACTTTTACCGCAAGGAGCTGAGCGGCCAGCGAAAGGCGCCCGGAGGGACGCCATGGGTGGTATACGCCGCCCTGTGCGGCGCGGCGGTGTTCCTGTTCGGCACGGAGGTGCTCCGGGCGGCGCTGCCCCAGGAGATCGGGGAGCTGGGGCGGGATCTGGAGCTGTACCAGTCCGGGCAGGCCGAGGTCTACCAGGGGCCGCTGCTGCTGGTGGAGCGGCAGCTGCGCCGTGGGGCCAGGGAACTGCCCGACGAGCGGTTCGTGTATTACGACACGGCGGGGGGCGGCTCTCTGCGGTGCGCCGCCACGCTGCTCTCCTATACCCAGCTGAACCAGCTGTCCTATACGGTGACCTATCTGCCGGAGACCGGGACCATCCTCACCATTACAGACGGGGAGGGGAACGAGCGCACCTCCGGCATGGAGGTGGATTTGACCCCGCCAGAGGGCTGCTGGATGTATGGCGACCTGGCGGTGCCTGTCTGCGACGGGGTGGAGGGATACGAGGCTTTGACCAAAGAGCAGCGGGCGCTGTTCGACCTGATGTACTCCCGGGTGCTCAGCGGCGATGTGGCGGCGGGGAGGCAGAACGTCCGGTCCTTCGACCTGCCCTATCCGCTGAAAAAGGACGAATATAACCAGGTGGTGGAGCTGTACGAGTCGTCTATTGAGCCGGGGCAGTACCCGGACCACTGCTACTGGACGGACGATGGGCGGATTGTCCGACGGGCATCCTGTAACCGTATCATCCACACCAGATAAACAACTACCGTCATAGACGGATGACATAAAACAATGTAAATAAAGGAGAGAGATCAATTATGGAGTATTTGCCTTCCATCATTTTGTGGGCCGCGATTATCGGGTATCTGGTGTACACGCTGGTCATCAAGAAGGGCAAAAACCGCCAGGAGGCGGAGAACGGCGGGGACAGGGAGCGGTATCAGAGCGCCGTGAAGGAGCTGCTGAAGGAGCCGGAGAGCTTCCGGCTGGCCTACGCCCACTGGGAGGAGCGGGAGTCCTACGGCCGCACCATCAAGACCACCTACCACCGCTACGGTCTGGCCTTCAAGGACCAGATGCTGTGTGTGTTTCCCCTGGGCATCGACAAAAAGACCCGGGAGGTCCAGGCGGCCAGGCCCGTGGTGCTGACCCCGGAGAACCTGGGCAAGGTGAGGGTGAAGGCGAAGGAGAAGGACGGCGCGCCGGAGCGGTTGGAGATCTGGCTGGGGGACAAGAAGGGGCACGTCATCCAGGAGCTGACCGTAGACGCGGAAAACCTGCGGAAAAACCGCTGGTTCCCAGTGAACATCTTCCAGCGGGAGGAGTGCGGGGCCCTCCAGAGCTTTGTCACCGGGCTGGCCCAGCAGGTGGAGCGGGAGAACCCGGAGGTGGACGCGCTGATCCAGGCCGAGGGCAACGAGGGCATCGGCGTGATCGGCGCCGTCGTGTCCGGCATCGGCGCGGTGTTCAGCCTCTTTTTCCCGCCGGTGGGACTGGCCGTGTGCCTGGTCGGGCTGGTGATGGCCCTGGTGAGCAAGCTGAAGGGAGCGACTACCAAGAAATGGCTGCTCATCAGCGGGGCGTGTATGGTGTTCGCCCTGGGCTTCGGCTGGTTCTATCTCAAGTACATCTTTGTGTGAAAAGGTTTTCCAAACGCCGCGTGACAGATTTGCTGGGAGGTTGCAGCCATGTCGTTTGAAGTTCGGATGAAGAAGCGGAAGAAGATCGTGTTTTTGCGGGTGATGTGTGTGGTGATGGTGGTACTGCTGGCCTGCTTCCTCAACTGGGGCCCCATGCGGGAGCACCTGATGGTGGACGGCGGCTACCTGGCCTTCCTGGTGCTGATGGGTGTGTTTGTCCTGCTCTTTGCCTACTCCTTCTACATCCAGAGGCGCCCGCGCATCGAGGTGGACGGTCAGGACATCACCTTTTATCCCCTGTGGCGGCCCTCCAGAAGGGCGGCCTTTTCAGAGATCACCGGCCGGAAGGAGAAGCCGGACTACTATGATCCGAAGCAGGCGGCGGTGGCTGGGGCGCTGGGGGGCGGCCTGCTGGCCTACGCCGTCACGAAACGGAACGCCTCGACCATGGAGGCGCCGAAGGCCATGATCTACACCTACTTTCGGGGGAGCACCAAGCTGATCACTGTCTCCACCCGGGAGATGGAGAATGTGGAGCGATTTGACCGGATGGTGGTGGACTCGCTGGAGGGAAGGCCGTTAACTGGAGTGCGTGCCACGGCGGAGTTGGAGCCTGTTGAGAGAGGAAAGCCGGTCCTTCTGGCGGTGGGGGCAATCGCCGCGGTCTGTGTTTTAGCAGTAGGCTCGGCTGTGCTCTTTTTCGGGGGCGGAAGCGTGGACACGCCCAAGCCCTCCGTGCCCTCGGAGCGCGCCACCCCGGAGCTGAGGGAGCCGGCGGGCAAAACACCCTATTCCACCCAGGGCGTCACCTTTGAGATCTCGTCGGACTGGACCCGGGCGGAGGGCTCGGAGCTGTTCTACGCCGACGGGGGGAGACAGGTCTACGGCCTCAACGGGGTATCCGCCCTGGGGTCCTATGCGCCCCAGGAATTTTTAGAGGAGTTGGTGGACCACTACCGGACCACGAATCAGTTTACCGACTTGGAAGCGCCGGAGAGGCTGACCGCCTGGAGGTCCAAGGATGGCGTAGAGTGCCAGGTGGCCGACCTGACCGGCTGTCAGGAGTCCGTGATCTACTGCACCAGGCTGGTGATCGCGCCCCGAAAAAACCTGGTGCTGACCTTCTGCGGCCAGGCGTACAAGGATCAGGTGAGCGGCCCGGGCGAGGTGTGGGATACGCTGGACCCCCTGTGCGAGAGCCTGACCTTTGAGATCGGGACCAAGGACGAGATCACCGGCAACACCTTCCTGTGCGGCGACGGCTCCCAGCTGTGCCTCCGGGACGACGGCAGCTTCCGCTGGTACCAGTCGGCGGAGGACCACGAAAAACCGTATTACGAGGGCGTCTACGAGGTGTACTACGGACAGGCCGCCATGGACAAGGCGGCGTCTATGACGGAGTACGGGCTGACCATGGAGGAGCTGGAGCGGGCGCTGTCCGCCAGCATGAATGGCTACATCCCCGGCGGGAGCAGGCCGTCGGACTATTTTTACAGCTCGGGGGAGCTGGAGGACGGCCGTACCCGGTACGATGTCTGCCTGGACACCTTCTACGCGGTGATCCTCCACAACCAGCGGCTGGTGTCCTCCCCGGAGGATATCCGGGAGGGCGGCAACAGCGTGCTGTATATCGGCTTCTATCTCCCGGAGCTGAAGATGGCGGATCTGACCAACTGCAACGCCGCCTCCCATACCCAGTGGACGCTCCAAAAGAGGACGGCGTGAAAGAACGTACTTGAGAGGACCTATCCCCTCACCGGTTTTCCAGCGAAGAAGCTCCAGGACTGGCTTCAGCAGGCGGGGGTTCAGAAAATTTGACAGGGGAGGGCGGCGGCCCGACAGCGGTGTGGAGCGGCTTCGACGGCGGGAGGACGTTGAACCCGCCTTCTTAGCCAAGACACCGGCCACTGTGTCCGGCGGCGAGCTGGCAGCCTGCCCGCTGGCCCGCCTGCGGGATGTGAAGCAGGAGGGAATACACTACCACCACAACGGCGGCGCGAAGAAATCGGTGTATATCTCGGAGTATACCGACTCGGACTATCCGACCCCCATTTGGCTGCGGCTGGTGTTTATGGCTGGTATCATAGCGCTTGCGCTGGTACTTGTTGTGCGGGCATAAAGATGTTCTTGATGTATCAAGGCAGGACGACTACTGGGGAGGAATGTTATGCGCTCAAAAATTCTATATACAGCCGGCTCCATCGCGGCCCTGCTGGTAGTGCTGACGATTTTCTTTTCCATCCGTCCGGAGGGATTTCTCCGCCGGGGTGAGGCTGCTGTGACCCAGGCCGAGGTGGAGGCCGCAGGCGCAGCCGTGACCTTTACCGGGAAAAAGGCCGGGGCGGACATCCCCCGCGTCACTGGGGTGGAGGCCTTCATGGCGCAGTACCCATTCGAGCAGTTCACAGTGGAGCCGGTGAACGCTGTCCCCACTGGCGTCTATGAGCTGGCCCGCTGGCGGAGCAGTACCGCTGTGGTGGGTCACCGTACCCATAACTACTCTCAGGCCACCACCAGCGTGATGTGGGCGATGACGGGCTACAACGAATATTACATCATCGAGTTCCCGGACGGCACCCACGCGCTGGCCCTGTTTGACCGGGGGCTTGCCGCTGATCTCGCCAGGGGGAAAGCCGTCACGCTCCCCATCAGCGCGAGGGTGGGGGTGAATACCTACGCCAAGCCGTACTTGCAGGACATCTGCAACCAGTACGGGGCGGATTTGGAAAATGTGGTATATGCCTTTGACGATGGCTGGTACAAGGAACACAGCGGCCAGATTTTGCTGATACGGCTGGGCGTTGTGGCAGTCATCATCGTGGCTGTGTCGGTTCTGTGGGCTTTTGGGGAAGGGCTGTTGAAGCGGAAAAAGAAAAGCTAGTCATTTATTTGGAAAAGTGAGTATGGAAATTTTGGAGGATTTCTTAGTCGCGCCGGTGAACGCGCCGGAGCGGGTGGCCACCGCGCTCGTCTCCCAGACTCTGTACCAGAAAGTCCGGGACGATTTTGCAGTCTATTATTTCAAAGAGGCTGCGGCGGCCCAGTTCTGATGCTGTGCGAGGGAAAGAATTATGTGCTGGATCAGCGCGTTTCTCTGGAGATGCCCGGGGCCGCTTGGACCTGGACGGCTGATGACAGCTTGGAGGAGTGCCTCGCCCAAAGCGGGGCGTATGTCAGGGTAAGCGGTTTCCCGTTCAGTGTGGCTGCCTGCTCCGAGAAATCCAGGAACAGCCTGCCGTCATCGTAGATGTCCCTTGGCGGCTTGCGGTGCTCCAGCATGGCGAACCTGGCGCGGATCTTCCACTGCAAGGCCCCAATGGAGAAAGGCTTGGTGATGTAGTCTACAGCTCCCACTTCATGGTCCCGGAGCTGGTCGCTCTCCTGGTCGTTGGCGGTGAGGAAGATCACCACCGTGTCAGGGTGTTCCGGATTAATCAATTTGCACAGGTCATAGCCGCTGTGGTCCGGCAGGCTAATGTCCAGCAGCACCAAGTCATATTCCGTTGAGACTATCTCTCCGGCATTTTGAAACCCGTAAGCGCTTTGTTCAAGTAATCATTGAACGGCTTCATCCGACGGAAGACATCCGCTGCTTTAGATAGGAACCGATCACCATCCGACAGCTCGTTGTCTTGGACTGGATATTCCAGATACCAGCTCTTATACTTCAGATACTTGGCCTGTGGATGGTTCTTTTCATAGCCAGCCGGGATATTTTTCAGGGCAGTACCGTTTACAGTAAAGCACTCCTGAAAATCCGGGGCAGCGAGGATCGTATTCCACTCGCCGCCGTGCTCAGAAATGTAATCCCGCACCATCCTGGTGGCGTCCTTGAACATATCAGCGAACAGGCCGCCGCCCAGGAAAGACTGTCCGCCCGGCTTGAGCATGATATAGTAGCCCACCGGGATGGGCAGCTTTCCCATGCCCGAGATGTGCGCCCGGAACGCAGGGTTGTAGGGGGACTTGTCATGGCTGAATCTGGTGTCCCGCACCAGCTTGAAGGTCAGCTCCCTGGGCGTGTGGCTGAGGACGCTGCCGTCAAATTCTCCGATCCGAAAGATCAGATTTTGTATCAGTTCCTCAAACTGCGCGTTGGCCGCCTGGTACTGGGCCTTGTGGGCATGGTACCATTCCCGGTTGTTGTTGACACTCAGCTCGGTCAGATAGTCCAAAATCATCCGCGTATTCATCTTTCCACCCCCTGCGCTTCCGCAACTGTGGAAAAGGCCGGGCCATTCAAAAAGTCCCGGATCATCTGCTTTAACCGCTCTGTGGACTGATACGCCCGGCAGAATGAGAACTGTTGGGAGTAGCCGTCGATCTCCTCCATCGCCGCCGTCACCTTCATAGCGGTATTGCTGGGCTTGGCGGCGGTAAAGTCCAGCTGGCCGGGAGAAATCCGGTGATTTTGTATCGCGTAATTGACCCGATTGGCACAGCGGCAGGCGCCCTGCCCATACTCGCCGCAATATTCCGAAAGGAACTGGGCCATCTTTTTTCGCGTCCGGGAAAGGCGCTGGCGGTAGGCTTCCGGGGTGATGCCCAGAATTTCCCCGGCGATCCGGCTGTCCACTCGGAACATTGTCCCCAGGATAAAGATGCACCGGCTCTCCGGGTCCAGACACTGGAGCATGACATTCGTGCAGGACAGTTTCAATTCCTCAGCCAGAATCGCCTTCTCCACATTCTGGGTCAGGTCAGGTACATCCTGAGCTTTCCCATTGCGGATGTCGTCTCCATAGAACTCAAAGCTCAGAGGGAACTGGGCGAACATGTGCTTCTTATAGTCTTTGAGGTGGTTTACCGCAATACGGAATACCCAAGTGGTGAAGGCGCTCTCTCCTTTGAAGGCGGAGAGGTGGGTCATTACCTTCAGAAGAATGTCCTGGGACGCATCCTCCGCATCATGGAATGTGCCCAGCATTCGCAAAGAGAGGTTGAATACCAGATCCTGCACAGCGGACAGCACTGTCTCCAGCGCTGCCTTATCCCCGGCGGTGGCCTGCTTGATTAAAGCAGATAGTTCTTGATTTTCTTTCGTGTTCATAAAGACACCTCCTGTAGGATTAGACTGGCATGAAGCGAATCTGTGACAAACAGTTGAAGGATTTTTTTAGATCATGCTTATGGTTGACAGTATAAAGGGAAAAGAGCGTTTTCACAACCGCATAAGGGAAAAGTTAAGAAATCACTGAGACGCTGGACAGCCTCCATACGTCTGAAGTGATTTTTCAAAATAGACTCACCAGCCCGGACAGCAGCATCATAATGGCCGGCACAACGTATTTGCGCGGGTGGTGCCAGAGATCGCTTTCGATGTTCCATCCCCGTATGGGACAATACCACTCCAGCAGGACGGAGCCGGTCGCGCTCAGCAGAGCAAAGGAGGCCGCCGTCAAGATATGGAGCGGTATGATCCCGCCGATCTGGAGCTGCCAGCTGCACAGGAAAATGATGTCTGCGGCCAGGTTACACCCGAAGATGAACAGGCAGTAGGGAATGCAGAACGCCTTTTGCTGTCCCGGCAGGAAGCGCACCGCCTGCTCCAGAGCCGGGTCGCAGGACAGCAGGATGCAGAGAGGGGTGTTCAGGGAGAGAATCGCAAAGCCTACCGGCAGGATAAACCGGGCCTCCATCTGACCCAGCAGCACCGGCAGGACACAGGCCACCCCCCACATCGCCGCTGTGTTGACCAGATAGTTCTTGTGAGCCATCAGGTAGCGGAACAGGTAGCGCCACACGGAAGGGCGGTGATGGACTCTGACCGTCCGCTTGCGTTTCTCGGGTTGGACATAAAAGGCGTAGGCATCGGTACGCCCCAGGCGCAGGGGATAGAGACAGGATACGATCACAACAGCGGCCAGGGCGCAGAAGATACTCCCAAAAATCTCCGTCCAGCTCCAGTCAGCGACCGCCCAGACCACGGCCAGCAGCCCGGCGGTCTTGGTCAGCAGCGTGTAGGCCCCCAGCGCAGATACATAGGAAAACACCAAGTTCCGCCCCTCAAAGGGGAGCATGAACATATTTTCCAGGTTGGCCCTGTTGTCTCCGGAAGAAAGAGCCTGCCACATGACCCCGGCGGAGAAGGCGCCGGTCATCAGATACAGGATGGAGGGAGCAATCTGGATTTGAAGTCCGGCTATATGCAGCCCCCAGAAGACCACCAGATCAAGAAAAAGCGTCCTGGCCAGCCGCTCGTATTTGACGCCGAACAGTTTTTTGGCAGTCACGTTAAAGCTCATTTTCATCATGCAGGGCCTCCCGAATTGTGTCCGCATTGATCTGACTGCCCTCAAAACTCCGCTGGATG
>ERZ808028.314-NODE-314-length-46383-cov-5.398307_pt1 | contig 46383 bp, 44 predicted proteins | sample MGYA00380184_ERZ808028 | MGnify/ENA primary metagenome ERZ808028 (study PRJEB31490, sample SAMN06133397) | mouse gut metagenome | isolation source: J8_1 | host: mice | place: China: Chengdu | collected 2015-05 ...
ACGGGCTCTCTGACAGGAGAACTGGTAAAGGTTGTCATTATCAGCGCCCTGATCATCTGGCTGTTTTATAAGCTGGCAAACTTCAGGGGAATTTCAGCAGCGCTGATCTGGATCGCATTGATTCTGTTAGTTTATTCTTATATCACAAACAAGACCACCATCGGACGTTATCTGTACGCGGTGGGCGGCAATGAGAAGGCGACCAGGCTTTCCGGCGTCAATACAAAAAAGGTTTATTTCTTCGCATATGCGAATATGGGGCTTTTGGCGGGCCTTGCCGGTATCCTGACGATCGCGAGGGCGGCTTCCGCACAGCCTACTTACGGGCAGGGTTATGAGATGGATGCGATCGCAGCCTGCTTTATCGGCGGCGCTTCGGCTTACGGCGGCGTGGGTTCCGTTATGGGCATGGTAGTCGGCGCTACACTGATGGGCGTGATTAACCAGGGCATGAGTATCATGGGTATCAACGCCAACTATCAGAGCGTAGTTAAGGGGCTTGTACTTTTGGTTGCTATCATCTTTGATGTGATGTCCAAAAAGGAAAAGAAATAAGGAGGAGGATGAAAAAATGAAAAATGCTATAACAGTATTAAGAAAAAATACAATGATATTTGTCCTGGTCCTGGTATTTCTTTTCTTTACACTGACGACAAAAGGACAGATGTTCACGGCGTTAAACTTTAATGCGCTGATCACACAGAACGCTTATGTATATATTCTGGCGACAGGCATGCTGATGTGTATGCTGACCGGCGGTAATATTGACTTATCCTGTGGTTCTTTCGTCTGCTTTGTGGGTGCTGTCGGCGGTATCTGCATGGTGACAAAGGAAATGGGAACCGGCATCTCGGTGTTGATCATGCTGCTTGTGGGTATCATTTACGGATCGATCCTGGGCTTTATCATTGCCTACATGAACATTCCACCCTGGATCGCTACCCTGGCGGGCTATCTGGCATTCCGCGGCTGGGCGACGGCACTGCTGAGCGCAAACAGCTCAACGGGCAGTATCGCTCCGTTTCCGAAGAGCTATTTGAGCATCTTCTCGGGAAAGATCTTTGAGACGACGATCGGCGTATTTAATGTGCCCTGCATGGTCATCGGCGTGATCGCGGGCGCTGTTGTTGTCGCAGTTATGATCATGGGAAGAAAGAACAGGGTGAAAAAGGGATACGAGGTGGAATCCATGGCGGCGATGATCGCCAAGATGGTGATCGCTGTTGCGGTGATCCTGTTATTTGCCTATAAACTGGCGTTTTCCGGCGGCCTTCCGACTGTACTGCTCTGGGTGGTTGCTGTTGTACTTGTCTATCAGTTTATCACATCCAAGACAACGATCGGCCGTTATTTCTATACGATCGGCGGCAACAGGGAGGCGACAAGGCTTTCCGGTATCGACACAAAGAAGATCATGTTCGTGGCATACCTGAATATGGCGGTCCTGACTGTCATCAGCGCCTTTACGGTCGTCGCGAGATTCCAGGCGGCAAACGCTACGGCGGGAACGAACTTTGAGATGGACGCGATCTCTGCCTGCGTTGTGGGCGGTGTCTCCGCATACGGCGGTTCCGGCACGGTGTTCGGCATGGTAGTCGGCGCTACATTGATCGGTGTGATCAACCTCGGCATGAGCCTGATGGGCGTGGACGCAAACTGGCAGAGGGTCATCAAGGGCGTTGTGCTTCTGGCGGCAGTTGTATTTGAGATTTTGAATAACAAAGATAAGATGAAGGATTGATTCCCGCGAGCAATGAGCCAAATACCGTGCTTGCACGGGTGTTTGGCGAATGACGCGAGGGTGCATGCCCCGTAGCTTGCTGTGGGGTATGCACTGCTCTCATAATAAATCCACAAAAGGGGGCTGTTTCGTTTCGGCGGAGCAGCTTCTTTTTTGGCGTATTGTGTTGGCTTTGACTTTTTGAAAGTTTATGATTAGAATGATATTGGGCCGGAAAGGACTATGACAGGGGAAGTGGCAGGGGTATTATGAAATTTTTATTGGCAGCGATCCATGCAAAATATATCCACAGTGGGCTGGCGGTATACAGCCTCAGAAGTTATGCAGGAAAGGAATTGAGAGAGTATATTGAGGTAGCGGAGTATACCATCAATCAGCGCATGGATCAGATACTGGCGGATATTTATCGAAGAAGGCCGGATGTGATCGGATTTTCCTGTTATATCTGGAATATTTCCATGGTGAAAAGACTGGCCAGGGAACTGGCAAAATTATTGCCGGGGGTTCCGATCTGGCTGGGCGGGCCTGAGGTTTCCTATGAGTATGAGAAGCTTTTGGAAGAGTTTCCGGAAGTGACAGGGATCATGGCAGGGGAAGGGGAGGAGACTTTCCGGGAATTATTGCGGGCTTATCTGGATGCATGGCAGGAAAATCTGCGGAGTATTTCTGTAAAAATTCCGGGAACGGCGACACGGGAAGGATTTTTCGGCGTCAGAGAGCCGCTTGATATGGACAGGCTTCCTTTTTACTATGAAGAACTGGTGGCGGCGGAAAAAGAGGAGTTCAAAAACAAGATCATCTATTATGAATCGAGCAGGGGCTGTCCTTTTCGATGCAGTTATTGTCTTTCTTCGATCGAGAAGCAGGTGCGCCTGCGGGATGCGGAACTGGTAAAGAGGGAACTGCAGTTTTTTCTGGACAGGCGAGTAAAGCAGGTAAAATTGATAGACCGGACTTTCAACTGTAACCGGGAACATGCTCTGGAGATCTGGAAGTACCTGTTGGAGCATGATAACGGGATCACAAATTTTCATTTTGAGATAGCGGCAGAGCTCTTAACGCAGGAGGAATTGCAGCTTTTTTCGCGGATGAGGCCGGGGCTGATCCAGCTGGAGATCGGGGTGCAGACGACGAACCGGGAAACGCTGCAGGCGATCCACCGGCCTGAAAATCCAGAAAAATTAAAAGTGACAGTAATGTCAATTCGGGAATTTCGGAATATCCACCAGCATCTGGATCTGATCGCGGGGCTGCCCTTTGAAGATCTGAAAAGTTTCCGGCAGTCCTTCAATGATGTTTTTTCCATGAAGCCGGATCAGCTGCAGCTCGGCTTTCTGAAGGTGTTGAAAGGTTCGGAGATGTTTGAGAGAGCGGGGGAATACGGGATAGTATATCAGTCTGAGCCGCCCTATGAAGTCCTTTATACGAAATGGCTTTCCTATGAGGACGTGCAGGAATTAAAGAAAGTGGAAGAAATGCTGGAACTGTTTTATAATAGTGATCAGTTCAGCTATACCCTGCAGGTGCTTCAGAAGCTTTTTGAGGCCCCTTATGATATGTTTTTGATGCTGGCGGAGTTTTATGAGGAAAAAGGATTTTTCATAAACAGCCCATCGAGAAGTTATCGGTATGAAGTGATGCTGGAATTTGCGGAAGGCCGGAAAGCGGGGGAGGAGATAAATAGACTGTTCAGAGAGCTTCTCACCTTTGATCTGTATCTGAGGGAGAAGGCGAAGAGCAGGCCGTCGTTTGCAAGGGATATCCATGATCGTTATCAGGAGATATCGGCATTTTACAGGCGACAGGAGAAGGAGCCGGATCTGCTCTCCGGGTACGTGGAAAAGGGTTATGACAGCAGACAGATGATGCGCATGACGCATATGGATATTTTTCATTATCCGGTGTGGGACGAAAAGTGGCTGAGCGGGGTAAAGCTGGGTGAACTGCATCCGGAAAGGGAGAGGTTTGTGTTGTTTGATTATGAGAAGAGAAACCCGCTGAACCACGCAGCAGAATATATTGTCATTGACAAGTTCTGATTAGGGCAGAAGTTATTTTTGTGGATGGCTGTGTCACAGAGAGTGATTGATGGCTCTAAATTGAGTAAATATATAGACAATTTAGATGTAATAAATGTGATTTGGACAAATAAGTATCAGAAATCGAAAAATGTATAATATATATAACAATAAATATTTAAACAACCATATGTGTTTTAAATAATGTGAATGTAAAAATGGTACACCTAATTCTAAGGTGCTATATAACTATATTAAAAAATTGTGTTAGACACTTCCAATTATTTATAAATTAGTATATACTATTTATATCAAACTAATAGTTATACTTTTAATATGTAATGATATGGAAGTTTAAAATATAATTCATCAATGAAAAGGGAGAAAAGTAATGGCAATTTTTGATATTTTAAATAGGGCATCTGCAATTAGTGCGTCTACAAGTAACAGTGCTATCAAGGAAAATAATGCAAAAGAATTTGATTTAAACATTGAAAAGATACTGGAAAATTGGGAAGTATATCATGCTATTAGAGAAATAATAGCAAATGCTCTTGATGAACAGATTTTAACAAATACAAAGGATATATTTATACATAAAACTAATGATGGATACTGGCATATTATAGATTATGGGCGTGGATTAAATTATCATCATTTAACACAAAACGAAAATGAGGAAAAGTTAAAGAATGATAAATTGATAGGTAGATTTGGTGTTGGACTTAAAGATGCATTAGCTACTTTATATAGGCATGGAATAAAAGTGCAAATAATATCTAAGTATGGAAGTATTACATTAAAAGAAGCATCAAAAAGTGGATTTGATGATATAATAACATTACATGCTGAAATTGTTCCTTTTCAAAATGCTGATATGCTAGGTACAGATTTCTGTTTATTTGGATGTACTGAAGAGGATATAGAAAAAGCGAAATCATTATTTCTTAATTTTTCAGGAAAACAAATTTTAGAGAAAAATGTATACGGAGAAGTTATAGAAAATACAACAGATACAGCAGATATATATATTAATGGAGTTAAGGTTGCTGAAGAACCTAATTTTTTGTTCTCTTATAATATAACATCTCTAACAGCACAGTTGAAAAAAGCACTTAATCGTGAGCGTACTAATGTAGGGCGTTCAGCATACACTGGAAGAATAAAGGATATATTAAAGGCGTGTTCATCAGAGAAGGTAATAAACGCACTTGTTAATGATTTGCAACAATTTGGAACTGGAAATAGACATGATGAACTTTCTTGGAATGATATTTCTATGCACGCATCAGTAAAGATGAGTCAACTGCATAAGGATACAACATTTGTTACTACAAACGATTTACAAGATAATCCTTCACTTATAGACGATATGCGAAGAAGTGGTTATAATCCTGTTGTAGTTCCAGATAATATTATATCAAAAATGGAGGATTATAATACTGGTGCAAAAAATGGAGAAACATTAACAACTGCAAGACAATATTTGAAAGAGGAGCAGGAAAGATTTGTACCTATACCAGTTGATATAAATACATTAACTATGCAAGAAAAAGAAGTTTATAGTAAAACAGATGCTATATTAAAATTGATTGGTGGAACTCCTAGAAATGTAAGGAAAATAATTATTGTTGAAAAAATATATGAATCAGAATTATTTAATGAAACAGTGGGGCTATGGATTCCTGCAGAAAATAAAATTTTAATAAAGAGGAATCAGTTAAAATCGATAAAAGAATATTCAGGGACCTTACTTCATGAATGCGCTCATGCTATTAGTGGTGAAGGGGATGTAAGTCGTAATTTTGAGTTGAAACTTACAGAAATAATTGGAATTATATCATCTAAAATTGTGTAATGCAAAGCTAAATTCTTATAACTGGATTTAAGCTATTTACTAATTAAAGCAAAAGTTTTTATTTGCATCAAAGAATCATATACATTTAGAGAACATAGAATGAGATAAGAAAAAGAAGGGTGTCTATCACTTAAATAATGTAAACTCTTTTCATAGTATATTGAAAGACTTTGTAAGACATTATAAGGGTGTATCAACAAAGTATCTCAATAATTATCCAATCTGGTGTACATGGTTAAAGAGGAAGAAAATGAAGGATAGTTTAAGAATAGAAATAATGTTAAATACAGCACTTTCATACATAGGGAAGATACGTTATTGTAATGTAGTTTTAGGAACATTGGATAATGTAAAGATAAGAGGGGTAGCATGAACTAATAGAATCAAATATATTTTCAATCAAACTAGGGGTTTAAATACTTGTAGTTTTATTGTTGTGTTTAGGGGAGAAATATATCTTATAAATATGCAAAAATTTGTAATAACCCAAAAAGTAAAGAGAAGGGGGAAGGGGCTATGTCAGAGTTAAATTGTTTATAAAACAAGTAAATATATTGATTTATCAGAAAATAATTTTTATCAGTCAGACTTTGTGACACAGCCTTGTGGATAAAGCGGCATGATAAAATGGGAATAACTGCAAATAATTGCTCCCAGAAAATATAAAAATTTGTGAACGAATAAGAAATGATAGCGGGAAAGGGCAGCAGGGCTGTGAAAAAACGAACAAAAGAGATATTGGATTTACTGGAACAGGAGTACGGGACGGATTATAAATGTTATCTGAATCATGAAAATGCGTGGCAGCTTCTGATCGCCACGATTTTGAGCGCGCAGTGTACGGATGCGAGAGTCAATATCGTGACGAAGGATCTGTTCCAGAAATATCCAACGGTCGGCGCTTTCGCGAGGGCAGACCTGAAAGAACTGGAACAGGATATCCATTCCACCGGATTTTATCACAATAAGGCGAAAAATATCATTGCCTGCTGTCGGGATCTGGAGACAAAGTTTGGCGGGGAAGTGCCGAGCAGCCTTGAAGATCTGACATCGCTGGCGGGCGTGGGAAGAAAAACTGCGAATGTGATCCGGGGGAACATTTTTCATGAACCAAGCGTGGTTGTGGATACTCATGTAAAGAGGATATCAAAAAGGCTGGGCCTGACGAAAGAAGAGGACCCGGTGAAGGTAGAGTTTGACCTGATGAAGGAATTGCCGAAAGAGAGCTGGATATTATGGAATATTCATATCATTCGTCTGGGCAGAACGATCTGCAAGGCGCCCACGCCGAACTGTGCGGAATGTTTTTTGCAGGGAGTGTGCATCGATCATGCAAACCGGGAGAAGGCGGCGAAGAAAACATCGGGCGGAAAGAAGAAAGCAGTAAAAGGGTACGGGGGGCAAGAAGAATAATGCAGAAAAAGGCAGACAGCCTGCCAGAGCAAAGGGACAGAGGAAAATATGGTAGATACATATATTGTGATAGATTTAGAGACGACAGGGCTCAGCGCAAAGCTGGACAAGATCATAGAGATAGGCGCCGTAAAGTTTGTGGAAGGAAAAGAACGGGAAGTATTTTCCAGCTACATAAATCCGGGTGTTAAACTGCCGGAGAGGATCGTGGAACTGACGGGGATCACGGACGCGGATGTGCAGGATGCACCGTATATTGAAGAGGTTTTGGATGAACTGGAGGCTTTTTGGGGCGAGGAGATTTTGGTGGGGCATAATCTGCTGTTTGACTATTCCTTTTTGAAGAGGGCGTTTTCTTTTCGGAAGAGGCCTTTTGAGAAAAGAGGTATAGACACCCTGCGGATAGCCCGTGCCTGTCTTCCGCAGGCGGAACATAAAAGCCTGGGAGATCTGTGCAGATTTTACAATATTCCGATCAGGGCGCACCGGGCGGTGGGAGATGCCAGGGCGACAGGGCTGCTGTACCAGAAACTGCTGCAGGAGTTCGGAGAAAAGGAAGAAGTGCAAAAATGCTTTGAGGAAAAACCCTTAAACTGTCAGATCAGGAAAGATACTCCGGCTACCGCGCCGCAGAAAGGGCTGCTGTATAAACTGCATGCACAGTACGGCATCAGGCCGGAATATGAGGTGGAAAAGCTGACAAAATCGGAGGCAAGCCGCCATATCGACCGGATCCTGAGCGAGCATAAGGCGGTGAAAGGCTAGGCAGGGCGTCAGCCTTTTTCCGCTTCCGCAAGCAGGGCGAGGATCCTTGGCTTTGAGAGCGACCGGATCTTTTCGGCTTTTTCTCTGAGGGCAGGGATTTTTTCCTGTTCCCCGTATTCCAGATAGAGCTTTACCAGTTTTTCATAGGAAGCGGTGATGTCAGAGCCGGCGGAAACGGCGAAGGCAAGCACTTTCTTGGCGGCCTGCTTTCTTTCCTCCTCCGGGCAAAGCTGTGCGCCCTCCCCCCAGTTTTGCAGCAAAAGGGAAGCCCAGTCCTGCAAGAGGGTGATCAGCTCTTCAAAGTTCTGGTCGTATTCGGAGAGCAGATTGATGTTCGGGGCGCCGTATTCCAATTTCAGCTCCGTGTTGGAATATCCTGCAAAATTGACAATTTTTTTGCCGGCAAGTTCCCGGATCTTATCGTGGTATTCTTTCATTTCAGGCAGTTCCGCAAGGACATCCATAGGCAGGCTATTTAGAGGAATGGCAACGTAATCCAGGCTTTCCAGAGATTTGCGTCTGGTGGAATCCGCTTCCCGCTCCCGTTCCCAGAAATTATCCACGTATTGTTTTTCTTTTTTTGTCCTCCTTTTCATCGAGAAGGAGAACAGAAAGCCGAAAACGATAAAACTTGCAAAAAAGGGGTATTTCATATATAATTATCCCAAATATACAGGGAATCCTTTCTTATTATTTCCGCAGGCCTGCAGGCAGGCGGATATGCTTTTATAACGTTTCCCGGACAGGAGTTAACAAAGTATGTTCAATAAAAATAAAAAATCCGTTCGTATTATTTCGTCGATCATCATCATCCTGCTGGTGCTTGCAATGCTGGCGTCGGTATTGCTGTATCTTATATAAAAGGATTTAAGGTTGTGGGCTCCGCCCACTATAGTATAAGGCGTAGTCCGTGAAAAAATCAATAATAATTGAGAAAATAGCCGGATAACTTTATGAATATTATCTATTGGAAGCGGGTAAGTCTTATTATAGAATGAATATAAGAACAGTCGATTTAAAGTATTGAAAAAAGCGGTGATGATAATGCAAAAATGGTGGAAAAAGATTTTAATAACAACAGCTTTTTCACTCTGCTGCATAAGTACCGGGCTGAATGTACAGGCGGCCGGGAAGGACAGCAGGATTGAAGACGGTGTGAAGATAGGAAATATCGATGTCTCGGGAATGAGCATTTCCGAGGCGGAAAGTGCAGTCGGGGCTTTCGTGGATTCTCTGCGGAACGTGCCGATCACTCTCAGGCTGGAAGGCGGTCAGGATACGGTCGGTACTGCAGGCGAGTTCGGTATTACGTGGGAAAGCGAAGGAGAACTGGAAGAAGCTGCGATGCTCGGGAAGCGGGGCAATATCGTGCAGCGCTACAAAGCCCTTTCGGACCTGAAGAAGGAAGGACGGAGCTATCCGTTGAATATTTCCTTCGGAAGCGATGTGCTGGACAGTATTTTAAATTCCCTCAGCGAGACTTATGATCAGGAGGCGGTGGAAGCTTCCCTGACAAAAACGGAAAATGGTTTTCAGATCACGGAAGGCCAGACCGGCCATGTGCTGGATGTGGCGAAGTCCAAGGAGGCCATTTTAAATTATCTGCAGAACAGCTGGGATTACGGCAATGCATCCATCGATCTGGTGGTGACGGTGGATGAGCCGAAGGGTAACGCGGAGACATTGAATAAGGTGAAGGATGTGCTCGGAACGTACACGACATCCTACAAGTCTTCCGGGCCGTCCCGCGTGGCAAATGTCAGGACAGGATGCAGCCACTTGAACGGCATTACACTCTATCCGGGTGAGCAGTGTTCCGTCTTAGAGCTGATCACACCGTTTTCTGTTGAGAACGGATACGAGCTGGCTGGCTCCTATCTGAACGGGCAGGTTGTAAACAGCCTGGGCGGAGGTATCTGTCAGGTATCGACCACACTCTATAATGCTGTGCTGAAAGCGGAGCTGCAGGTGGACGAGAGAAGCAATCACTCCATGATCGTAACCTATGTCGATCCTTCTGCGGATGCGGCGATCTCCGAGTCCGGCGGTAAAGATTTTAAATTTACTAATAACAAGGAATATCCGATTTATATAGAGGGAAGTACGACCTCCGACAAGACCATCACCTTTACGATCTACGGTGTGGAAGACAGGCCTTCTGACAGAAAAGTGGAATATGTCAGCGAGGTGCTTGAGACCAATGTCCCCTCCACAGAAAAGATTATCCCGACCGGTGATCCGGTGGGTTATGTTAATGTGCAGTCCGTCCATGTGGGCTATAAAGCGCAGTTGTGGAAAGTTGTGACGGAAGGCGGAGTGGAAGTCAGCAGAGAACAGGTAAACAGCAGCTATTATACGGCAGTTCCCCGTACGGCAAGCGTAGGGACAGCTACGATGGACCCTAATGCGGCAGCCCAGATCCAGGCCGCTATTGCCACAGGCAGCATCGATTATGTAAAATCGGTGGCAGGAGCGCTTGCGGCACAGCAGGCAGCGGCAGCTGCTGCGGCGACAGCCGGACAGGAGATCGGTGTAACAGAAGATGCGGGAACAGGTGCAACAGATGGCTGACAGAGCAACAGAAGACCGGGACAGCAAGTATAACGGACAAGGGGCATTCACTGATGCGGGATGCTCCTCTGCGATCGAAAAGGGCCTGACAGAAAAAAACAGTCATGCCCTTTTTGTGAACTTTGACGGTCTGAATAAAATGTCTGAAAAGGAGAAACGGAAAAAACTGGGAGATATGGATATCGTTATGACAGGCTTTGCAGGCCTTAACGGTTCCGTATTTTTGGCATGCGAAAAGCAGAAAGCACTGTCGCGCAGGTATCCGGGTTCTTTTTTGGAGGAGGCAAAAAAGCAGGAGAGGCTTCTCTGGCAGATACCGGAGGCCGCACCGGCCGGAAAGTCCGATGACTGCAGTACATATTCTTTTTCGGAAAAAGGTATTTCGGGAATGTATCTTTTGTCGAAAGGCGGCGTTTTCGCAGGGCTTTGGGATATGGGAAGACTGGCAGGTGTCGGACTGAAGGTTTACGGTAAAAAAATTCCCATAAAGCAGGAGACGATAGAGATCTGTAATTTTTTCGATGTAAATCCGTATCAGATGAACTCTGAAGGGTGCGCGCTGCTGCTTTCGGAAAACGGTTACAGGCTGAAAGAGCGGCTTTTCGAGAGGGGAATCTTCTCGGAGGTCATCGGATTTACAACGCAAGATAATGACAGAATTGTCATAAATGGTGAGGAGAGGCGTTTTCTGCAGAAGCATTGTGAAGAGGCGCTTGGCTTGATCGCTGAAGCGGACGCGTCCCCGTATTATAAATAAAAACGGGACTCCGGCTGTGGTGAGAACGAAGCAGGTAAAAAAGAATTTATAATTTAAAAGAAATAAGAGAATAAGAAAGGAATGGATATGAGAGAACAATTGTTGAAAATCATTGAGAGGAACAGCCGCATTGACTTGAAAGAGCTGGCGGTCATTCTGGGAGTGGAAGAGGCGGATATCATTGAGGAACTGCAGAAATGTGAGCAAGAAGGCGTGATCTGCGGTTATCATACGATGATCGACTGGGATAAAGTAGGCGTGGAAAAGGTGTCGGCATTGATCGAAGTGCGCGTGACGCCACAGCGCGGACAGGGTTTTGACAAGATCGCGGAGCGTATCTATAAGTATCCGGAGGTAAATGCGGTTTACCTGATCTCCGGCGGGTATGACCTGTTAGTATCTCTGGAAGGAAAGACTCTGCGTGAAGTATCCGCGTTTGTATCCGATAAGCTTTCCACACTGGATACCGTGATCAGTACGGCGACGCATTTTATCCTGAAAAAATATAAAGACCATGGAACGATCCTGGAAAAGAAATATGAAGATACGAGAGAGAAGGTGACACCGTGAGAAATCCTTTAGCTGATAAAGTGACAGATATCCCGTTTTCAGGGATACGAAAATTTTTTGATATCGTGAGCGAGATGCCGGATGCGATCTCCCTGGGTGTGGGCGAGCCGGATTTTGATACACCCTGGCATATCCGGGATGAAGGTATTTACTCTCTTGAGAAGGGGCGCACCTTTTATACCTCCAATTCGGGTTTAAAGGAATTGAGGGAGGAGATAGCCAATTATCTGAAGAGGCGGCAGGGACTCGAATACGATGCGATGAAAGAGATCCTGATCACCGTGGGCGGCTCCGAAGCCATCGATGTCGGGATGCGGGTGATGTTAAATCCCGGGGATGAAGTGTTGATTCCGCAGCCCAGCTTTGTCTCCTATGAGCCCTGTGCAATACTGGCGGGCGGCGTACCCGTTATCATCGATCTGAAAGAGGAAAATGAGTTCCGGCTGACCGCACAGGAACTGCGGGATGCGATCACGGATAAGACAAAGATCCTGGTGCTGCCTTTCCCGAATAATCCGACCGGAGCTATTTTGGAGGAGGAGGATCTGCGCGAGATCGCAAAGATATGTGTGGAGAAGGATATCTATGTGATGTCCGATGAGATATATGCGGAACTGACCTACAAGGGAAAGCATATTTCCATTGCTCAGATGCCCGGCATGCAGGAGCGGACCATACTGATCAACGGCTTTTCCAAAGCCTATGCGATGACCGGCTGGCGGCTGGGGTATGCCTGCGGGCCTGCGAATATTATCGAGCAGATGCTGAAGGTACATCAGTATGCGATCATGTGTGCGCCGACTACCAGCCAGTATGCGGCGGTGGAAGCCCTGAAGAACGGTGACGAGGATGTGCGGGAAATGTGCGAGGCGTATAACCAGCGCAGACGCTATCTTGTGCATACGTTTCGGGAGATGGGGCTTAAATGTTTTGAGCCCTTTGGCGCATTCTACATATTCCCGTCCATTCAGGAATTCGGCATGAGCAGCGACGAATTTGCGACAAGGCTCCTGATGGAGGAAAAGGTCGCAGTAGTGCCGGGAACGGCTTTCGGCGCATGCGGGGAAGGGTTCCTTAGGATATCCTACGCTTATTCGCTGGAGAATCTGAAAGTGGCGATCGGGCGGCTTCAGGACTTTATTGAACGGCTGAGGAAAGAGAAACAGTAAACGATGCATATTATTTTACACCAGCCGGAAATTCCGGCAAATACAGGAAATATCGGAAGAACCTGCGTTGCGACGGGGAGCAGCCTGCACCTGATCGAACCGCTGGGGTTTCGGCTGGATGAGAAATCCATTAAACGTGCCGGGATGGATTACTGGGAAAGCCTTGATGTGACGAGGTATATCAACTATCAGGAATTTCAGGAAAAGCATCCCGGTGCAAAAATATGGTTTGCGACGACAAAGGCAAAAAAGATCTATACGGAAGCAGAGTTCGGCATGGATGACTATATCATGTTCGGGAAAGAAAGTGCGGGAATTCCGGAGGAGATCTTAGTGGAACATGAGGAGGACTGCATCAGGATCCCGATGCTTAACAGTATCCGTTCTCTGAATCTCTCCAATTCCGTGGCGGTCGTGTTGTATGAAGCCTTAAGGCAGAATGATTTTCGGGGAATGCAGCGGGGGGGAGAGCTGCACAGGCTGCAGTGGAGATAAGAATTTGCGCTGTGATATGTTATGGTATTATTATGTGATCGATAATATATAAATTTTATTGACAAGAATAAATAATATGTTGCAATATTGATCAGAAAGGTGCTATTTAAAGTGGTAGGCGGTTATCCCCTTTTACAGGGGGACTGGACCCTCTGTTTACATAGAAATCTTCTTCGGAAGAAATTTGAAGGTAAAGGAGGGGATGGTGAACGTGTCGGTTGATGAATTGATTCAATTTGTTATCATGATATGTGCAGTTGCCGGTTTGTTTTATCAGATTGGCAAACGAAAATAACCGCCCCAGCCCCGAACTGATGCGGTTATTTTCGAAAATAACTAACAATGGGGACTAACCGCTTGCTTCACGGGTAGTACCTTTTTATATTCAGATTTAACAATAATATATTACTACAGATACTGGTATTTGTAAACCGAATTTTTATATTGACGACAGTTTTGATACATGCTATCATACGAATAGATTTGCGTCACAGGAGATTCTAAACTATGAGCTGGAGAAATCAGAACATTTCTATTTTTAAAGGAAACATTTGATCTTTCAGGCTATCTTTATGCCCTTTTTCAGGGTGAATATTCCATTTTAAGCAGAATACAAACAGGAGAATTATGATGAATATAAAAAAACAGACGGTACTCATGTACCTTTATGAGGCTGCGCTCGCATTCCGCATGGTGGACGCAGTCTGGGTTATTTTTCTGCTGGAGAGAGGATTTTCTCTGGCGCAGGTGGGCATTGCGGAGGGTGCCTATCATATTACAAGTATGATCTTTGAGGTGCCGAGCGGCATGGCGGCAGATCTTTTCGGCAGGAAGCGGACGCTGCTTTTGTCAGGACTTGTGGGCATATGTTCCGCAGTTTTTATGACGATAGATGGGTGGATTGGATTTGTATACTGTTCCATGGTCTTTTCGGCGCTGAGCCTGAATCTGGCTTCCGGCACGGAGGAAGCGCTGGTCTACGACAGCCTGATGGAAGCGGGGTGTGAAGGAAGGTATAAAAAAGTGTGGGCGAACATCAGCCTGATCGCGAGGGTGGCCAGCACCTTTGCCTGCGCCGCCAGCCCCATTGCTATCATGATCGGGTATAAATATACTTATTATATCAGTGTTTTTTTGTATCTGTGCACGATACTTTTTGTGCTGTCCGTGCAGGAACCCGCAGTAACGGAAAAACAGAAAATGAGAAACAGTCAGGTGAAATGTGAACTTGGCAGACGATGGAAACAACATGTCAGAGAGACGGGAAGCTTCATAAAGAATCATCCGAATACCATGAAAAAGTTGTTTGCGGATGCGGCTCTTGCCTGTCCCTGCTATCTGATCATGATGTATCTGCAGGAGCATCTTGTTAATTGCGGCTGGCCGAAGAGTTTTATTGGGATACCGATGCTGTTGATCCCGCTTGCAGGGGCGCTCGGAACAAGAATCGCCGTCAGAAATAAAAGCGGGCTGTCAAAGGCGCTGTTTGTCTGCGGCATTGTAAGCGGTATCGGAACCTGCCTTGTGGGAAGCAATATGCTTGTCATTGTGATCTGCGGAGCCTGTGTTGCACGGGGATGCGAGGGATTTGCAGAGATTCTGGTGAGTGAAAATGTCAACAGGGACTTTACAAGCGACCACAGAGCGACATTAGTCAGCGTGGACAGTATGTGTTATTCAGTGTTGATGGTGACAGCAAGCCCGATTACCGGGTATCTGGGAGAGCGATATTCTGTGAATGCTGTTTTTCATCTGTTGGGAGGCGTTTTACTTATGGCGACAGTAATTGTCGGGATGGCTGTTTTGTGGTATTATGGCAGAAGGAAAACGATTAATAATTAAAATTTTTAATTGCGAGGGTTGTGTCTGGGCACTGACTGACATAAATTCGATATGTAAAAAATAACGCGGGAGTGGTGAAAAAATGATTAGGAATGTGGGAATAGTAGGACTCGGCGCGCTGGGAATTCTGTTTGGACAGAAATTGTCGGATGCGCTGGGGAAAGAACAGGTTTATGTATTTGCCGACAAAGAAAGGATCGCCCGATATCGGAAGGAGGGCGTATATTCCAACGGACAGCGTTGCGAATTTACATATGTGGAGTCGAAAGATGCGCTTGTGGTGGATCTGCTGATCTATGCCACAAAATATTACAGTCTGGAGGAGGCTGTCCGGGACACCGCCGGCGCCTGCGGGGAGGACACGGTCGTGATCTCGCTTTTAAACGGAGTGAGTTCGGAGACGCTGATAGAAAAGCTGCTCCACCCGGCGCATCTGCTCTACTGCGTGGCGCAGGGGATGGATGCCACCAGGGAGGGGAACCGGCTTCGGTATTCCAAAGCGGGTTCTCTTGCCTTCGGTGAAAAAAATAATGAGGAAAGCGAAAGTGTGCAGCGCCTGAAAGAACTGTTTCAGCGGGCGGGGATCGCCTATGAGACGCCCGAAGATATCGTACATAAAATGTGGAGCAAGTGGATGCTGAACGTGGGGGCGAATCAGGCCTGCGCGGCTTATGCCGCGGGATACAGCGGCATCCAGAAAGGCGGCATGTATCGGAAGGCATTTCTCGCGGCAATGGAAGAGGCGAGAGCGGTTGCAAACGCAGAAGGAATAGCGCTGACCAAAGAGGAACTGCAGGAGTGGGCGGCTCTTATCGATACGCTGCTGCCGGACGGGGAGCCGTCCATGCGGCAGGATACGAAGGCAGGGCGGAAAACGGAGGTGGACCTGTTCGGAAAGCTGGTGTGCGAATTGGGAGAGAAGCACAAAATAAAAACACCTCAGAATGAGATGTTTTGCAGAATGCTGTCATAGAAGACAGATATGCCGTAATAATTTACTGAAAGGCAGAACTGTTTGCAGGGCATGCGGCAGTTTTAGTCTTCCTCATCCGCCACCGGCAGAGAAAAGATAAATTCCGTGCCGACCCCGACGGTGCTGATCACATTGATATGCTCGCCGTGCGCCATGATGATCTCCTTTGTGATGGAGAGGCCGAGGCCGGTGCCTTTTTTATCTTTGCCGCGGGAGAGGTCGGATTTATAAAAGCGGTCCCAGATCAGCTTCAGATCTTCTTTCGGGATGCCGATCCCGCGGTCTTTAATGGAGACAAAGACCTTGTTCTTTTTCTCGGTAGTCTCAATTTTAATGATGGAATCGTGGGGGCTGAATTTAATGGCATTATCCAGAATATTATAGAGAACCTGCTGGATCTTGCCCATGTCGGCCTCCACAGGCATCATATCTCCGGTGAGCACCAGCTCGATCGCTACGGATTTGTCTTTGCAGACACCCTCAAAAGTGGCGGCAGTATTCCGGATCGTTGTATTTAAGTCAAATACGGACTTTTCCAGATAAACGCCCTTTGTGTTCAAATTATTCAAAGTCAGCAGGGAGTCCGTCAGTTTTTTCAGCCGATCGGTCTCATTCAAAACGATATTCAGATATTTTTCATGCAATTCGGGAGGGATCGTGCCGTCGAGCATGGCCTCCAGATAGCCCCGGATCGAGGTGAGCGGGGAACGGAAATCATGGGATACGTTTGCCACGAATTTCTTCTGGTTGTCCTCCGAGCGGGCAATTTCGCTTGCCATATAGTTCAGAGAAGCGGCAAGATATCCCATCTCGTCCGCGCTTTCCACCGTAAATTCATAATGCATATTGCCGGAAGCGTACTGCTCCGTCGCGGAAATGATCTTTTTCAGCGGAACATAGACGATCTCCGTAAAAAAGATCAGGATGATCAGCGACAGGACAAAAAGAATGAGCAGCATGATATAGGAGATGTTTAAAAACTGATGCGCCTCCTGCCGGATGGATGCCATGGACATATGGATGACCACATAGCCCTGCACCCTGTAATTATAAGTGATCGGCGCAAAAACACTCAGCTTGTCCTCCTGAAAGTGGCCGAAAAAGGTTCCGACGGTATAGTAGGAACCGGCAGTTGCCGTGGAATCAAAATTTTCAATGACGATTTCCTTTTCGATATCCAGAGGGCTGGAGGAATCCAGCACCATACGCCCGGATGGATTGATGATCCATATTGTGCTGTTCATATAAACGGCAAGAGCGTCGATCTGGTTTTTTACGGTATCTAAAGAGGTTCGGTTGCTGTAGAGATCCGACGCGTAGGTATTGGCGATCTGGATCGCTTCTTTATAGAGAGATTCCGCATGATTTTTTTTGATGTGGTCCAACGTCATATTGGACACAAAGGTAGCCACGACGACAAAGCCGAAAAAGCCGAAGATCAGGTAAGCTAATATGAATTTCAGATAGAGAGTTTTTTTCATGCTTCGGTCTCCTGCTTACATGCGGGCTGTGCTCGCTATTTTACCTCAAATTTATAACCGATTCCCCAGATCGTAGCCAGTTTCCAGCTTTCATGATCGTTGATCTTTTCCCGGAGACGTTTGATATGTACGTCTACGGTCCTGGTATCCCCGATGTACTCATAGCCCCAGATCTGGTCAAGAAGCTGCTCCCTTGTGAAAACATGATTGGGCGAGGAGGCCAGAAAATACAGAAGTTCCAGTTCCTTGGGAGGCATCTCCACGGGCCTTCCTTTGTAGAGCACGGAATAGTTGGTCTGATTTACAACAAGATCGGGATATTCCACACATTTGATGTCAGGATCCGGAGCGGTCTGTATCACGGGTTTATAACGGCGCAGCACGGCCTTTACCCTTGCCACCAGTTCTTTGGAATCAAAAGGCTTCTCCATATAGTCATCGGCTCCCATCTCAAGCCCCAGCACTTTGTCGAAGATCTCGCCCTTTGCGGAGAGCATGATGATGGGCAGGGCGGATTTGGCGCGTATCTCGCGGCATACCTGATAACCGTCGATGCCCGGCAGCATCAGATCCAACAGCATCAGATTCGGCCGGAAACTTTCCACTGCGGTCAGTGCGGATTCCCCGTCTCCGACGATCATGGTCTCAAAGCATTCTTTTGTCAGATAGAGAGAGATCAGTTCAGCGATATTATTGTCATCGTCTACGATTAAAATTTTCTGTTTGACGGCCATAGTATTCCTCCTGTTACATTCATCATTTTTTAAAGGTTGCAATTGTGACGCCCGCGTCACCTTCTCCATGTTCTCCAAGACGGAAACTTTCGACATAGTTTACCTGCCTCAGATACCGCTGCACAGCGCTTCTTAAGGCGCCGGTCCCCTTGCCGTGGACGATGCGGACGCTGGGAAGATGGGCGAGATAAGCGTCGTCCAGATATTTGTCCAGCTGCGCGAGCGCTTCATCGGTGGTCATACCGAGCAGATTGATCTCGGTTGAGATAGAGAGGGACTTGCTCATCTTCATCTTTCCGGCACCTGTTCTGCCGAGTTTTAAATTCGCCGGGCCGGTCACATCGTTTTCCTGCGTCAGGATCAGATCATTGATGTTTGCCTGTGTGCGGATGATGCCGCACTGCACGAAGAGGTTGCCCTTGTGGTCGGGGAGGGAGCTGACGGTTCCCTTTAGTCCCATGGAAAGGATCTTGACGGAATCTCCAAGCTTTAAGTCGGAGGGCTTCAGGCTTTTGGATGCAGGCGCCTTCTGGGTATTTTTGATGGAAAGCTTATTGTTTTTCTCATCGATCTGTTTCCGGAGCTTTTGCCGGGAGGCTTCCAGTTCCTTCATGGAAGCGCCGGGACCGGCTTTCTGGAAAGCGCGGATCGTCTCGTCAGCGGTATCCTTTGCCTCCTGCAGGATATCCCTCGCCTGCGCGTGGGCTTCCTGCAGTATTTTTTCCCTGGAAGCGTCCAGCTTTTCCTGCTTGGTTTCCAGCTTCTTCTTCAGGGCTTCGATCTCTTCCTTATAAGAACGGATCTCAGCTTCCTCTTTTTCGATCGTAACCTTGCTGTTCTCGAGATCCGCGATCAGGTCTTCAAAACTTTCTTTTTCCTCGCTGATCTGCAGGCGCGCCGTATCAATGATATGCTCCGGCAGGCCGAGTCTGCGGGAGATGGCAAAGGCGTTGCTCTTGCCGGGAATGCCGATGAGCAGACGGTAAGTGGGACGCAATGTCTCCACATTGAATTCACAGCAGGCGTTCTCCACAAAGTTTGTGGACAGCGCATACACTTTCAGCTCGCTGTAGTGGGTGGTAGCCATAGTGCGGATGCCCCGGTCGTGGAGATAGCTTAGAATGGCAATGGCTAACGCGGCGCCTTCCGTGGGATCCGTCCCGGCTCCGAGTTCGTCAAACAAACAGAGAGTATTCTCCTGTGCATTTTTCAGGATCTGCACGATATTTGTCATATGGGACGAGAAAGTGGAAAGACTCTGCTCGATACTCTGCTCATCCCCGATATCCGCATAGACTTCCCGGAAAACGGAAAGTTCCGAGCGGTCCAGAGCGGGGATCTGCAGCCCCGCCTGTCCCATCAGGGTGAAAAGGCCGACGGTTTTTAGGGAAACGGTCTTACCGCCGGTGTTGGGGCCGGTGATGATCAGCAGGTCAAAATCCTTTCCAAGGTGGATATCGATCGGCACTACGGATCTTTTGTCGATCAGCGGGTGGCGTCCCTTTCGGATATTGATGTGGTAATCTTCATTAAATATCGGCCGGGAGCCGTTCATAGCAAGAGCGAGAGATGCTTTGGCAAAAATAAAATCGAGCAGCGTCATAAGGCGGCAGTTTTCCAGAATTTCGGAAGCATGCTCCGCTGTCTGCGCGCTCAGATCCGCCAGGATCACTTCAATCTCATCCTTTTCCTCTGCATCCAGCTCTTTCAGTCTGTTGTTCAGTGCCACGACGGCGGCGGGTTCGATGAAAAAGGTGGAACCGGTGGAAGACTGGTCGTGCACCATGCCCGGAACCTGGGCTTTATATTCGGATTTTACGGGAATACAGTAGCGGTTGTTCCGCTGTGTGATCACGGCATCCTGAAGGTAGGTGCGGCAGGAACCGTTCACCATGGAGAGAAGCTGGGAGTGGATCTTGTCCCCTGTGGAGGCTTTTTCCCGTCGGATCCTCTTTAAATTGCTGCTGGCGTCATCCGCGATTTCTTCTTCCGATAAAATGCAGCGCCTGATCTCCGAAGAAAGGGGGGAGAAAGGCTCCAATGCATCAAAATAAAGGGTGAGGGAATCGCCCTCGGAGAGAGAGGCGTTTTCTTCATCCGGTGATGCGGTGCGCGGATTTTCGGGCTGCTTTCCCTCCCTGCCGTAGTTTTTTACCCGCGCCACGTTTTCCAGCAGCATGGCGATCTTTAACAGTTCGGATACGGAGAGGGTGCTGCCGACCTCCAGGCTCTTCAGGGAAAAGCCCAGATCTTTGTTGCTGCCGAAATTTGTGGAGCCTCTGCGCAGAAGCCGACCCACGGCGTCATCCGTCTCCTGCTGGCTCTGCTCGATCGTGGAGAGCACGACAGAGGGGCGCAGGGCACGGCACATATTGCGACCGGGCTCCGAGGTGGCATGTTCGGTCAGTAAATCTATGATTTTGTGAAATTCCAGTACTTTCAGTGATTTGTCATTCATAATAGTTGTCCCTATGGTTTACTTTTTTATATTGTACCACATCTTACAACTTTATGGGAAAAACTTTACAGGATTTTGGGAATCGTCTATACTTAGGAGGTGGAGTTTGCGGTGGGTGGTTAGAGGGACGCCCGGATGGAAAACTGTGAGGCGGGAATTTTTGGTAGATAGTTGAGAGTGGTGAGTGGTATGCAGAAGGAAGAGGAACTTCAGGAAAAAGAGGCAGTGGGGCAGCAGTCGGATCTGGATTCGGAGATCAGTTCAGAGATCACTTTTTTACAGGAAAGGATTAAGGAACGGCCTGTTAACAGGAAAAAACTGGTGCGGCGGACAGTCATTACGGTTGTGATGGCGATGGTGTTCGGGCTGGTGGCCTGCGTTACATTTCTGCTGCTTGAGCCTGTGATCAACCGGATGATCTATCCGGAGGAGAAGGCGGAGATCGTGCGCTTTCCGGAGCAGGAGCAGGAAGTGAATCCGGAGGATATGGCGGCGGATGAAGCAGAGCTGCAGATCATCCGGGAGGAAGAGGCGGCGGAAAGCCAGAATGGGAGTGCTGAAAATCCGGGAGAACAGGAAGCGATAGAGCCGGGGGATGCGGAAGCCGGGGAGGGCTCCAGGCCGGATGAAAACGCGGCTGGCGGAGAGGGTGATCCCGCCGGGAAACCGGAAGAAGAGATATCCCCGGAGGAGGCCAAAATAGCCACGTTGGAAGAATATCAGGCGCTGTATGGCGTGCTTGGAGAGCTGCGGGCAGAAGTGGAAAAGAGCATGGTGTCTGTGACGGCTGTCACTTCGGATGTAAACTGGATCAATGATACGCTGGAAAATACCGGTGTGACTTCCGGTCTGATCGTGGCGGATAACGGGCGGGAGCTTTTGATCCTCACCGGCTACAGAGAGCTGAAGGATGCGGACAGTATCACAGTTTCCTTTGGCGAAGACCAGAAAGAAGCGACGGTGAAGGAGATAGACGAGACGACGGGGCTTGCCGTACTCGCCGTACCCTTATCTGAGCTGAGCAGGGAGCAGCAGGGCAATATAACTTATGCGTCATTGGGCAGTTCCGCAGGCCGCGCGCTGGTGGGGCAGCCGGTGATCGCAGTGGGTTCCCCTGTCGGGATCAGCGGTTCCGCCTGTTATGGTATGGTGACATCCCAGGGGACGGCTTTAGGGCTTATGGATTCCAATTATAAATTACTGACAACAGATATTTACGGCAGCAGGTCTGCCAGCGGTGTAATAGCCAATATGCGGGGAGAGGTTGTCGGCATTCTGTATAACGGCGATGAAAACAGTGATATGCAGAACCGCCTGTGCGGTATTGGCATTTCAGAACTGAAAAGAACAATAGAAAAGCTTTCCAACGGAGAAAAGATGGTGTATCTGGGAGTTCACGGAGCTGAGCCAGGCAGTGTGATCTCAAAGGAATACCAGCTCCCCAAGGGCGCTTATATAACAGGGATCGATATGGATTCCCCTGCCATGCAGGCAGGGCTGCAGAACGGAGACATCATCACGAGGGCGGGAGATACGGATATTGTATCTTATACGGAGTTTGTGAATATATTAATGAAGGCACAGGTAGGACAGAACCTGAAGCTGACCGTGGCGAGGCAGAGTCAGGGAAAAGGAGAATATCAGGAGATGTCGGTCACTGTGACCTTGCAGGAACAGGCTGCAAAATGAAGTTTCACGGATTGTTTGTGCCGCTGTAGGCGGTATGACGGGAAGTATGAAATAGAAAATTTCACGATCCTGATATAAGTGTTTCGCATAAGCAGGCGGATGAGAGTCGGCGTGAAAGGCAGAAAAAATACAATCTAGAATAGAAAGAAAGAGGGATATCATGAAATTTATCAGGGACTTTAAAGAGGGAGACAAAATATTTGATATTTATCTCTGCAAGCATAAGGCATCTGCGGTGACAAAAAACGGAAAACCCTATGAGACGGCGACGCTGCAGGATAAAACGGGCACCATAGAAGCGAAGATATGGGATCCGAACAACGCGGGCATTGCCGATTTTGAGGCGATGGACTATGTGGAAGTTTACGGGGATGTGAACAGCTTTCAGGGGATGCTGCAGTTGAATGTGAAGCGCACCAGATGCGCGAAGGCCGGGGAGTATGAGCCGAAGAACTACCTGCCGGTGAGTGTTTATAATATTGAGGAGATGTACGGCGAAGTGATGCAGTACATAAAAGGGATAACCAATCCATGGTTAAAGAAACTGTGCCAGAAGCTGTTTGTGGAGGATAAGGAGTTCGTGGAGAAGTTTAAGAATTCCTCCGCGGCAAAGACCGTGCATCACGGTTTTGTGGGCGGCCTGTTGGAGCATACGCTGAGCGTTGCAAAACTCTGTGATTTTTACTGTACAAGATATAAAAAACTGAACAAGGATCTGCTGATCACGGCTGCGCTCTGTCATGACATCGGAAAGGTGAGAGAGCTCTCGGCGTTTCCGATGAACGATTATACGGATGACGGTAATTTCCTCGGACATATTGTGATGGGAACGGAGATGGTGGGGGAGAAGATCCGCGAGATCGACGGATTTCCGGCGCGGCTTGCCTCGGAATTAAAGCATTGCATCTTATCTCACCACGGAGAGTTTGAGTTCGGCTCCCCGAAAAAGCCTGCCATTATCGAGGCGGTGGCTCTTAATTTTGCGGATAATACGGACGCGAAACTGGAGACATTTACGGAACTGCTGGACAATGCGGCGGACAATAAGGGCTGGCTCGGCTTTAACAGATTGCTGGACTCCAATGTGACGGCGACGCAGGTGGAGTGATAGGGGAATTTTGCGGCGGTTTTATGCTGCGTTTGGCTGGGAGGCTATGCCTGATAAAACGGGGGAGTGATATGAAAATCTTGCAGGGGCTTTATGCGGCGCAGATGTGTGCTGCGATCGGTGAGGGTTACAGGTAGGAGAAAGCGGATTATGGGCGCTTTATCGTCACAAATGTGTGTTGCGATTAGTGAGCGCTGCAGGTAGGAAAAACGGACAATGCGGTGAGTTTATTGTCGCAGATATATGTCGCAATAAGCAGACGTATGCAGAAAAGGGATATACGATGAAAAAGAGGTGCAGCAGAGGGAGGAGAAGGTGACATTTCAGAAAAATCAGATCTATACAGTGAAGATAGAAGATATCGGAACGGAAGGGGAAGGCATCGGCAAGATAGAGGGCTTTTCCCTTTTTGTCAAGGACGCTTTACCCGGGGATGTCGCAAAAGTGCGACTGACAAAGGTAAAGAAAAACTATGCTTATGCAAGACTGGAAGAGATACTTGAGCCGTCCCCTGACAGGGTAAAGCCGCCCTGTGCTTTCCACAGGCAGTGCGGAGGCTGCCAGATCCAGGCGCTTTCCTACGAAAAGCAGCTTGCCTTCAAACAGGCGAAAGTGGAAAATAACCTGATACGGATCGGCGGGTTCGGATCGGAAGAGGTCAGGCGGATCATGGAGCCTGCCATCGGTATGAAAGATCCATGGCGTTACCGGAATAAGGCACAGTATCCTTTCGGCTATTCTAAAGAAGGAAAGATCGTCACCGGTTTTTATGCGGGAAGAACGCATTCTATCATCGCCAACACGGACTGCCTGATCGGGGCTCCGGAGAACAAGAAAATTCTGGAAATCATATTGCAGCACATGGAGCGGTATCACGTGGCGGCTTACGACGAAAAGACAGGGCAGGGCCTGGTGCGCCATGTACTGATACGGAAGGGTTTTTCCACAGGGGAGCTGATGGTCTGTATTGTGATCAATGCAGAAGAAATGTCTTCTGCCGGCAGGCGGACAGAGAAGGAAAATGCCGGAGAGGAAAAAGAGGGGAATCCGGGGGAAGCGGATTTCGGCAGGACTTATGGGAGAAAATGGATACCGGAGCAGAATAAGCTGGTGGACAAGCTGGCGATGGTGCACGGAATGACAAGCATATCCGTGAATCTCAATCATGACAATACGAATGTCATCATGGGAGAGAAAATTTATACGGTCTGGGGAAAAGACAAGATCAGGGATAAAATGCATCTGCTGCGGACCGATGGGGAGGATTTTGTAAAAACTGACAAAAGTGTCATGTATGAGATCTCTCCGCGGTCCTTCTATCAGGTCAACACGGCGCAGGCGGAAAAGCTTTATTCGACAGCCCTCTCCTATGCGGAACTGACAGGGAAGGAGACGGTCTGGGATCTGTACTGCGGCATCGGTACGATCTCCCTGTTTCTTGCGCAGGCGGCAAAGCAGGTTTACGGGGTGGAAGTGATACCGGAAGCCATAGAGGACGCCCGGGAGAACGCCAGGAAGAACGGAATCGGGAACGTTAAGTTTTTCGCGGGGAAAGCGGAGGAGATACTGCCGGAGTTTTATAAGCAGGAAAGCGGAGAAAGAGAAAACAGCGAAGCGGGGGAAGATGGGAAAACATGGGATATGAGCCATCCCGATGTGATCGTAGTGGATCCGCCCAGAAAAGGATGTGATGCGGCATGTCTGGATACGATACTGAAAATGCAGCCTCATAGGGTGGTCTATGTCAGCTGCGATTCCGCGACGCTGGCGAGGGATCTGAAGATACTCTGCGCGGGAGGGTATGAACTGATAAAGGGGAGAGTCTGTGATCAGTTCTGCCAGAGTGTGCATGTGGAGACGGTGATACTGATGCAGTATTGTGGAAAAGAGAAGAAATAGACAGGTTAAACCACTAGATGTTGTGGTTTGGGGGCAAAAAAGAGATTTTGGGGTGATTTGGGGAAGAAAAGAGAGGGAGGAAGAAAAATGTCAGGATTATTTTGCAGCAGCCCGCAACTCTGTATACTGGAAAGACAAATGCAACAGCCACCGGGGTATCGTCCGAGAGGACAGGGTATCTGTATCATGAATGCAGAAGAGTGGAAAAGCCGAGGGAATTATTCTGAGCTTGTGGATTGTGTAATCAGCAGCATGCAGATGGAGCATCTAAAAAAAGAATAAGTGATATCTTTGGGAAAGCGGAAAAGGAAATGACTGACAGACCGGGAACTGATACCGAATAAGATGCTTCGTTTAATCGTGAATGCTTTTGTGATTGAAAAGTGCGGTATGGATGAGAGTATTCTGAAATGTAAGCTGATTGAAGCATGGGATAGTGAAGATTGTAGAAACCTGTTGATATCAAGTATAATAAAGAAAAAAGTATTAATGATATAAAAGGCTCTAAAGTGGAAACTATGTGTTAAAAATGCAGATATGATACATAATATTTCTGATGTGGGGGATGCAAATGAGTTACGAAATAGAATTTAAAATGATAGAGATAAGAGATTTGTCTAAAATACAAAAGATACAATTGGTAAAGGATGATATTTTTGAAACTTTACTTAGTCCAGACTGTAAAGTAAAATATATTGGCTGTACAGATAGGATAGGAAATTTTGAATTTAGAGTTACCCATAATGATGTCGAGTACACAGTAATATTTCAGATGGATACCTACGAATGGAATAGACAATTTACTATTAAGATTGGTTATTCCCAGATTCGCATTGGTATACCGGTTCTGCAAATGAGAGAGCGCGTAAACAGGTATGACTATTTTCTGGAGAGATTGAAAATAGGTATTAAGAATGCATTGATTAGAGATTGGTATAAATGTGTCTGGATAAAAAAATAGTCAGTCGCTGGAGTTATCTAAGAAGATATATTCAAATATATACATGGCGGAGAATGAACTCCGTACATTTATCAGCAGAATTATGATAGAACATTTTGGGATTGAATGGCATGACAGACCAGAGTTATATAAGTTAAAAGCTAGTATTGAATAAAAATGCGGAATAACATGAAGTAGAATTTTAGTGGTCAATATGTTAAAATTGACTTGCTGATTATGGCAGAAAATGCAGAAGGGAGAAGGGACTGAATAAATTGAACGAAAATGAATTACTCGAAATTATTGGCAGGGGCGAGTGCCATACAACTGAGTTCAAGAAATCCACAACGGATATAACAAAAGATGTTTACGAGAGTATCTGTGCATTTTCTAATAGAGACGGTGGTCATGTTTTCTTGGGTGTGAAAGATAACGGGGAGATACTTGGTATAGAACCAAATTGTATTGAAAAAATGAAGAAAGATTTTGTGACTGCGATTAATAATGCAAACAAAATGTATCCGCCGCTATTTTTAACTTTGGTAGAATATGAGCTTCAAGGAAGAAAAATTCTTCATATTTATGTGCCGATTGGTAGTCAGGTAAGCAGATGCTCCGGACGAATATATGATAGAAATAACGAGTCAGATATTGACATTACAGATAATGAAGAACTTGTATATAAATTATACGCAAGAAAACAGGGAACTTATTTTGTGAATAAAGTATTTTCTGAATGGGGTATAGATGTACTTCGCCCTGATTTAATAGAGAGAGTCAGAAAAATGACTCGTGCAAAAAGCAACAATCATCCTTGGTTGTCAATGGATGATGAAGAATTGTTAAGAAGTGCAGGCCTTATTTTGTTGGATCACGAAAGCAGAAGAGAAGGAATTACACTGGCCGCAATTCTGCTGTTTGGAAAAGACACAACTATTATGTCAGCGCTTCCGCAGCATAAAACGGATATGATTTTCAGGGTGCAGAATCTGGACAGATATGATGATAGGGATGTAATTGTTACTAATCTGTTGGACAGCTATGACAGAATGAGTGAATTTGCCAAAAAGCATTTAAATGATCCTTTTGTCTTAGATGGAATGCAGTCCGTTAGTGCCAGAGATGCAATTTTAAGGGAAATTATATCGAACAGTCTGGCACATCGTGATTATTCAAGCGGTTATGTTGCCAAAATGGTAATTGAGAAAGACCGGATATTTGCGGAGAACAGCAATAGAACACATGGATATGGAAACTTAAATTTGAATACATTTGAGCCATTTCCTAAGAATCCTGCAATTTCTAAGGTATTTAGAGAAATTGGCCTTGCGGACGAGTTGGGCTCTGGCATGCGGAATACTTATAAATTTACCAAATTGTATTCTGGTGGAGTGCCGCAGTTTATTGAGGGAGATGTTTTTAAAACGGTAATTCCGCTGAATGAAACAGCTACGATGAAGTCCGGTCCAAAAAGTAGTGACCAAGTTAGTGACCAAGTCAGTGATCAAGTCAGTGACCAAGTCGGGAATGAAGCAGTTGTAGAAAAGATACTTGAATTTTGCAAAACGGCAAGAACCAAAAAAGAAATTTCAGAGCATATAGGTTATAAAAATTTAACTTATATGACAAGAACCTATATTAAGCCATTACTGGAAAGCGGTAAGTTGGCATATACAATACCGGAGAAACCGCAGAGCAGGTTGCAGAAATATATAGCGAAACAGTAAACGAACATAAGCCTCCAAGTCGAATAAGCATCGCTCACAAAAATGGTGTTGGTAGCATGTGGCTCAACCCACATTGCCGGGTATATAACAACCTTCTTAATGCTTCTTTGTCCAATTGTGGTGATTTCTCCATCGGCAGTGATTTTGCAACCTGATTGCTTAAGAATATTCTCCAAAGGCATGATCATGTTTATCTGTGTTTCTGGTTTGATAGGAGATGCTTTTATTCCATATGTCGGAGGATAATGAAAAATCCAGACAGAATATGATCGTTGCCGCTGAGTTTATGGCGCGGATGATACAAAAATATGGAAAGAAGGTTTTGGAAGACTTTGGTATTGATTTGGTAAGCGTCGAAGAATCCATCGATTCTTGAGCAGGCGAAAACCGGATACGAAGGTTCAGATCGATGTGGATCTGAAAGACTACTAATGGCTATCAATGACAACACTGACGAAGCGTGTCCAGTCTAAACGCATTAAGTCATATATACAGGCAAGACATTATTTACTGCAATTTGTAAGTTTAAAGGACTTAAAGTAAAAGCGCCATGATAATTGAATATATTATCTGAGATGGTATTAAATAAAAAATTTTGCATATACTGTAAGAACTGTATAAACTGCTTGACATGAAGTTTATGGTCGGGTAAGATAAATACAGTGATCGCGTTGCAGAAACCTGTGAGGCCTGCGACCGGGGGAGAGCCTGCGGGGTCTCCTCATTTTACTTTAAGGAGATATTCAATATGCCAAACAATATATAAATGGAAAAAATGATCTGTTCTCAGTTGTAATTGCTTTAAGGTATCTTTTAAATGATGGTTGGTATAGGGAATTTATAAAAGAACTTAAAGCTCTGATTGATAAGTATCTTAAGAAACACGATAGTATAGCGGAACAAGAATTATATGAAAAAATGGGATTCCCAGAAAACTGGAGAAAGATAACCAGGTACAGGAAATAGTGAAATATAAAATGGCCGGAATCAAGTCTCCAAGTCCTAAAGGATTTGGGGGCTTTCTTCTGCCCATTTTGATTTCGGAAAATTTATCCGAGAAAGCAAAACTATGGTACAATTGCAAGTAGCGATGAGTGCCATAGCAAAGAGCAGGCTTCAAAGCAAACCGAAGCCAATCAAAGGCTCGTCTAAGAAATCAATTCTAATCTTTTCTGTGGCAGGTGCATTTGGGTGCAGTATGCCGTTTTTACAGGTCTCGAAAGGGACCATTGTGTCATTTTTTGAATCCAAGGCTTAACGGAAAGCCAAGGGTTGTGCATCTAAATTGCACACTCATGGCATGTGGAGACAGTCGCTCTTCTCGCTAAGAAACATTGATTTTCCGGGCTTTTCGGGCACTTTTGGGGAAATGGATTTGTGTTTTTACGAAGAGAATAGATGTGAATTGAAAATTTTACTCCGGGTGGGGTAAGTGGAAAACAGGGTTTTGTTCTGTAGTATTTGGGTAAATGGATACCACAGAACGAAACCCCTGTACTTTTTGGCAAAAGTCTATACTCCGTGGCAAAAGTGAGAACCACGGGACGAAAGTTGAAGGGGAATATACTTTTTCACATAATACTATAACGCAGAGAAGATCCTTAATTTTCAAATATCTTTTTTGCCACAGAAACGGCATTCAGGACTTTGGGGAAGCCAGTATATGGGATGCACTGCAGGAATATCTCAATGATTTTTTCAGGAGCAATTCCTACATTTAAAGCTCCGTTGATATGGACTTCAAGTTGTGGTTCACATCCTCCGGCAGTGAGAAGGCTGGCTAATGTGACCATTTCCCGCTCCTGTAAGGAGAGGCCGCTACGTTCATAGATATCCCCAAATGCAAATTCAATAATATATTTCCCAAGATCAGGGGAGATTGTTTCCAGTGACCGGATGACTGCTTCGCCGCCTTTCCCGTCGATTTTCTTTAAATTTTCCATACCTGTATGAAATCTTGTTTTCTCCATTTCTTTTCTTCTCCTTGTTTGGTAAAATGGTCTTATGAAACAATTTCTGTTTGATAAGGTATCAATAGTTGCTGTAAAAAGGATAGTTCTTAGACCATAGTCTAAGTCAAGACTTTTTTTAAAAAGAGGTTTGTTATGACCATTGGTGAGTTTTCTGTGATAATTGGAATCAGCGCATATACACTGCGCTATTACGAGAAGAAAGGACTGCTTCGTGTAAGCAGGGACAGCGTTGGAAGACGGGATTACAGTGTGGACGATATAGAATGGGTAAAATTTATCCGGCGTCTGAAAGATACCGGAATGTTGCTCCGGGATATTAGGCATTATTCTGATCTGCGGTATCAGGGAGACGACACGATGGCGGAGCGGATGGATATGCTGATACAGCACAGAAAATCTGTAGTGGAGGAGCAAAGGAAATGGGATGAGTACCTACAGAACCTGGATGAGAAAATAAGCATATATCAGGATAGGATAAGCGGAAAATGAAAACGTTAAAAATTATAATAGAAGGCATTCCTGCTATTATTTGGGGAGAAGCATCAGAGAAAGTATATATTCATGTTCATGGAAAAATGTCCCGCAAAGAGTATGCAGAGGCTTTTGCAGAAATTGCAGAGAAAAAAGGTTATCAGACACTTAGCTTTGATTTGCCGGAGCATGGGGAAAGAACAGATGGTAATGATAGGTGTGATATATGGAATGGGATTCATGATTTGAATGTGATTGCAGATTATGCATTTTCAAAATGGAATCATGTGTTTCTGTATGCGTGCAGTCTGGGAGCGTATTTCAGTCTGCATACTTATTCAGACAGAAAAATTGAAAAATGCCTGTTTCAGTCACCTGTAGTTGATATGGAATATCTGATCCGGCAAATGTTTTTATGGTTCCAGGTTACGGAAGGAAGACTGTGTATTGAAAAAGAAATACCAACACCTGTTGATACATTGAGATGGGACTATTATCAGTATGTGAAGGAACATCCCATTTGTGATTGGGGTATTCCGACTGCAATTCTTTATGGCGGGAAGGATAATATGCAGTCGGCAGAAGTGATTCAGAAGTTTGTGCGGAAGTATCTGTGCGATTTAACGATTTCTCAGGACAGTGAACACGCCTTTATGCAGGACGGTGATGGCAGCATTATTAAAAAATGGTTGGAGAAAAATATATAGATTTGGGGTTTAAGAGAAGTGATTTTATGGAGATAAAAGAGGTGATTTGCAGGTGTGGAGGAAACCGCGCCGCATATTTATCAGGATGTGGGTATAGCACTTGGCCCCGAATATGTGGGAAAAGGGTATAAAGCTCTGGTATTATCCTGCGGTTTTACATATCAATATGCAGAAAAGAGAACAGATTTACGGAATGGAAAACCTTATCAATTGGAGGTTTACCATAAAGGAATAGAAATACAGGAGTTATGATGAATATGGAATTTGTTTATAAGAGAGCAGGCCTGGAAGACATAGAATTGCTGGTTAAAACAAGGATTGAGGTATTGTGTGCGGCGAACTGTCTGAGTGATGATACAGAGATGCCGCTTGTAGAGCAGCAGTCGAGGGAATATTATGGAGAGAGCCTGCAGGCAGAAACACATATCGCATATCTTGTTTTTGATGGAGAGCGGTTTATCGGTGCGGGAGGAGTCAGCTTTTTCAGAGTAATGCCTACCTATCATAATCCGACAGGATGGAAAGCATATATTATGAATATGTATACGAATCCGAGCTACAGGCGAAAGGGGATTGCATACCATACGTTGGAGCTTTTGATAGAAGAAGCGAAGAAGAAAGGTGTAAAGCATATCTCATTAGAGGCAACGGATATGGGAAGGCCTTTGTATGAACGATATGGTTTTGTGGGCATGAAGGATGAGATGGAACTGCCGGAAGACCGTTTGTAAAAGGAGCATATATGGATATTACATTGGAAAAAGTGGAAGAAAGTAAAAAGGATGTTTTATATAGGCTCTTACAATATTCTTTATTTGAAGAAAGTCTCAGCGATCAGAATGATATGAACGAAGATGCATTATTTGAATATCCATGGTTTGAAAATTACTTTACGGAAGAAGGAAGAGATGCCTGTTTTATAAGAGAACGGGGAACAGGCAGGCTTCTGGGATTTGTTATGATAAATACCTATGTGCGGAAATGGGATTCTGGCCATAGTATAGCAGAATTTATGATATTGCCTAAATTCAGAAGGAATAAAATCGGGAGGAAAGCAGCTTTCGCGTGTTTTGAGAGATATCCGGGAAATTGGGAGGTTTCTCCGTCCTATGGAAGTGAGCGGGCATATTTATTCTGGAAACATGTGATTCATGAATATGCGGGTAAAAATGATCAGTACGAAGATGGGATTTTTCTGTTTTCCAATCGTGCTCTGACGAGGGAAAGATGATGATAAGAGAGGTTGCAGACTGAAGAAGTATACGCAAATATAAACCAGATGAAATTTCAGCAGAAGCTATTAATAAAATGAGCATACAACTAAGAGGGTATAATCGGACAAAAAAGAATATACGGAGGTCAGCAGGTATGGAAACGAGTTATCAGGTGATTGACAGGAAAACATGGAAAAGGAATATGCACTGCCAGATTTTCCAGAATAGTTTGGAACCGCAGTATTGCATTAGCCTGGAATTGGATATTACAAATTTCCTGAAAATGGTGAAAAAACATAACTACTCTTTTACTTTTGCATTTATTTATGCGGTATGCAAATGTGCAAATGAGATTGAAGAGTTCCGGTATCGTTTTCTTGATGATGAGGTTGTCCTTTATGATACCATACATACTTCATTTACTTATCTGGATGCAGAAACGGAACTGTTCAAATTTGTAAGTGTACCGATGCAGGAGGATATGGAGACGTATATAAAGGCAGCAGAGGAAAGAGCAAAAAGTCAAAAAGAGTACTTCGTAGCTCCGCCTGCAAATGATGAATTTTCTTTTTCGCCTTTACCATGGATCTCTTATACGCATATTTCTCATACAATTTCGGGTAATAGGACAAATTCGACACCATTGTTTGATTGGGGAAAATTTTTTGAACGGGAAAGTAAAATAGTCTTACCATTTTCAGTGCAGGTACATCACTCTTTTGTTGATGGAATTCATGTGGGGAGATTCGTTGAGAAATTGCAGGATTATTTGAACAAGTGCTAAGTTTCTTTTGTTTGTAATTCCTTAAAAATGGGAACACTCTTTATATATGGTAGATCATGGAAAATAGGATTGCATCGTAACAGACAGGCCCAAGGCGGATTGCATTACTACATGAGAAGTTTACGGTCCTTTTTTGATGCCGGAAAGGAGTCGGTCATTTGTATCCGATCAGCAATGCGTTCCTCACAGCAGTGAAAGCGAATACAAGAAAATACTACTGGACAGGGCGAATTACAACCAAGGGCGGTGCGGTATATGAATTTGATCAGGATGATATGGTAAAAGGCAGCGGAACATGGTCCCTTTCTTTTTACGAAAATATATCCTTGACAGACAGCACTCCATGATATATCATATAAGATATAGAAAAAACGACAGAAATGGAGGAGCAAAATGAACGAAGTAGCTTATATTTATCTGAAGCTGGAACAGATAGAACATGCGGCGGACCGGGAGGACCTGATCAGGGATATGGACAAACTGCTCTTATCTGTGGGATTGAAATACAGCGGGTTTCGGAATATGTATCTTCCGCAGGATGAAAAAAGGCGGGACGATATCATATTTGATGCGGACCATGCCCTTAAAGAATGCAGTTGGCTGAAGGGGATCTATGACCGCATGGTGATCGGAAACCGCTGCTATGACGGGAAGGAGGATGCGATCGACTGTTCCGGGATGGCACCGCCCGGGAAGGCGAAAATGGCATATTATGAAGAATATTACCTGAAAAATAATGTTCTGCCGCACAACGTACTGGTGGATGAGGATAACCGGCTGGTGGACGGCTATTGTTCTTTTCTGCTTGCCCGGAAATATGGCCTGAAATGGGGGGCGCTTGAAAAGAACGACATCTATCAGGTGGAAAGCAGCGTTCCCTACAAAAAGATCGTGGTGGGAAGGCATGTCACGCTAAATGGGAACGACGTTGTTTTAAAAGGAAAAAAGTATTACCGGTGGATCTGCGATATCAAAGAACCCGTGGTACCCGGAGATGTATTGCTCGTAAAAACCGGAAAGGGAAAAGATATTATGGCCGTGGAAAAGATAACTTATGAAGCGGGAAGGAAAAATTTGAGCGGATTAAAAAAAGTATTAAAGCGCACAGGGAAAAAATTAAACTTAAACAGATAAGGCAGGGATCGATCATGGAGCAGATGGATTTAATCGTTGATCTTCAGGGAGAGGAGATCATAGTTGAAACACAGCAGAGGGAGGTTTGCCGGGAAGCGGCGAAGCTGTTTAAAACGTATCGCAGGGAGCTTGGCATGACGCAGGAAGAACTTGGCAGGCGGGTCGGAATTCCGCAGTCGAATGTCACACGGTTTGAGAGCGGGAATTATAATCCGACACTGGAATTTCTGGTGAAAATGGCGGCAGCTATGGGAAAAAAGGTCAAAGTGTCACTGGAGTAATTAAGCTTAATATTTTGTGCCGCGGACAGGATGACATCTCTGTCATATAGAGGCATTTGCATGTACAAACCGGCACATGCGTTTTCCTTGTTGACAAAAAGCATAGGTAATTAATACAATGGGATAAGAGCTGTTCCGGATCTTGTTTCAGATGACTTTATATTTTGGCAAAGGAAAACCTGTTTATGAGAAAAATAAAAAAAGAAAAAAACCTCCAGGGATGGATATATGTTGTACTGCTTATGGCTGGCATCATCATTTTATTCCAATGGTATACTACGCAGAACAGAGTACGTATGGAGGAGAGGAATAAAGATTATGCGGCGGATTCTGCCCGCCAGACGGCGGATAAGATCGACAAAGAGCTGAGCAACGCGCTGAACCGCATCAACACTTATTCCTATTTCGTCGGAGAAAGCCTTACAGAACCGGAGATCACATCGCAGATGCTGGAAGAAATAAGGGATAACTCTCTGTTTGATACTCTGATCTTTACGGATGCTGAAGGGATCAATCACGTTTTCGACGGCCGGGTTTCCGATGCGAAAGAGCGGGATTATTACCTGAAAGGAATACAGGGGGAGAGCGGTATCTCTGCTGTTTTTGATTCCGCGCTCTATGATGAGACCATGCTGAGTTTTTATACGCCGCTTTACTATGATGGGGAGATTATCGGCGTGCTCAGAGGTTCTTTTCTGGCAGAGAGATATTTGAGGGATATGCTTGCCACCACCTATTTTGGGGAAGATGCATATGTATATCTGTGTATGCCGGATGAAAGGATTCTTGCGTCGTCTGATGCGGACAGACATGAGGGGAGCGTTATAGAATTACTGCTGAATTCGGGGGTAATCGATGAAAATACCGCGGATCAGGTAAGAAGCGTGTTTGAAAACGGAGGAGAAGGGGCTTTTATCTGTGATGAAGGCAGCAAGACAGATAATATCTGCATAAGGCATCTTTCGGATAACGACTTCGTCCTTGTGCAGACTTTCCCGAAGAACGTGACGGAAAGCATGATAAGGGCTGAAAATTTCGTGGGAATCCGGCTCGAAGCCATGCTGATCGGAATGTTTATTATCTATATTATTCTGGTGCTCATAAAGGCGGGCAGAGACAGAAAACGGCTGGAGAAAGAAAACCGGGAAATGGGATATATCATCAAAGGAGTCAATACGATGTTTTCCCGCTTTTCCATGGTTGATTTTGAGACGGATACCTATTATTATCTGGCGGGAACAAGGCCGGAAGAAGGGGAACTTTCGGAAAACGGCACGTATCAGGATCTGGCGAAATACTTGTGCAGTCTGCTGGTAGAGGAGAGTGAGCGGGAGGAATTTGCCAAATCGCTGGACAAAGACTGCATTATAAAAGAGATGGAAGCAAGTGACAATCTGTGCTTTGAATGTCACTTTCAGCATGGTGATGCGGCAGAGTGGGAGCATATCAATATCGTCTGTCTGGAGAGAAAAGACGGCAGGGCCAATAAGGTTCTGTTCAGCCGTCAGGTCATAACGGAAGTAAAGGAAAAAGAACTGCGCATTCAGGCGGAGAGGGCTCTGGCGGACCGTAAGGAAAGGCAATACCGGATAGCGGTTGCATCGAATGCGTTCTGTACGTTTGAATTTAATCTGACGAAGGACCTTGTGGAACATGACATTGTATGGGAGCTGGACGGCAGGAAGATATCCATGCTGGAAAGAGTCGGACTGGAAGTTCCCTGTAAAGTTTCGGAGTGCTTTGAAAAATGGAAAGCTTTTATTTTGGAAGAGTCCATGGAAGAGTATTCCAGGGTTGTAAATACAGATTACCTGAGGAGGAGTTTTGAGCGGGGCGAAGCGGAGGTAAATATTGATTATTGGGGAACTGCCGCCAAAGAGCGACAGATCTGCATAAGGCAGTCCTTTATCATGACAACGGATAATGACACGGGCGACATAATGGTTATGGTCGTATCGAAAGAGATTACAGAACAGGTTCAGAAGCAGCGGCAGCAGACACAGGCGCTGCAGGATGCGCTGATGCAGGCGCAGCATGCCAATGCGGCAAAGACCACCTTCCTTTCCAATATGTCACATGATATCCGGACGCCGATGAATGCGATCATAGGGTTTGCAACGATCGCGGTGAGCCATATCGATAATAAGGATCAGGTCAGAGACTGCCTGCAGAAGGTACTGTCTTCCAGCAACCATCTGCTCAGCCTGATCAATGATATTCTGGATATGAGCAGGATCGAGAGCGGGAAGGTCCAGATCAAGGAACAGGAATGCAATATTTCCGAGATCATGCACAATCTGGTCAATATCATCCAGCCTCAGGTAAAGGCAAAGCAGTTGGAGCTGTTTATCGATACGTTTGAGGTTACCAATGAAGATGTGATAGCTGATCCGTTAAAACTCAATCAGGTATTTATCAACCTGCTGAGCAATGCTGTAAAATATACGCCGGCAAAGGGAAGCATTTCTTTCCGGATCAAGCAGAAGACAACGTTCCGCCATGGATATGGAGATTATATTTTCACTGTTAAGGATAACGGCATCGGTATGACACAGGATTTCCTGAAACATGTCTTTGAACCGTTTGAGAGGGAGGCGAGCACGACCCGGAGCGGGATTGAAGGAACCGGCCTGGGCATGGCGATCACGAAAAATATTGTGGAGATGATGAACGGTACGATCCAGGCGGAGAGTGAAGTCGGTAAGGGATCGACCTTTACGGTAGAGATAAGCCTGAAACTTCAGGATGTTGAAAAGAATGCGGAACAGATCAAGGAACTGAATGGCCTGCGCGCACTGGTGGTGGACGATGATCTGAATATCTGCGACAGTGTAAGTAAGATGCTGAAGCAGATCGGCCTGCGCGCCGAATGGACGACTTCCGGCAGAGAGGCGGCATATCGTGCAAAGATAGCCCACGAAGAGGGAGATTCCTATCATACCTACATTATCGACTGGCAGATGCCGGAGATGAGCGGTATCGAGACTGCGAGAAAAATCCGCAGTGCGGTGGGAAATGAAGCGCCGATCATTATTTTGACGGCGTATGACTGGACGGACATTGAGGAGGATGCAAAAGAAGCCGGCGTTACCGCTTTCTGTGCAAAACCGCTGTTTATGTCGGACCTGAAGTCCGCGCTGCTTGCGGCCAACAATTTATGCAGTAAGGAAGAGGAGGCTGCACCGTGGATATCGGATGATTTCAGCGGGAAAAGGGTTCTTCTCGTAGAAGACATCGAGTTGAACCGGGAGATTGCGCAGGTGATACTGGAAGAGGCGGGCTTTGAGGTGGAGTCTGCGCCGGACGGGACAGATGCGGTGGAGATGGTCAGCAGGTCGGAAGAAAATTATTATGATGTGATCTTGATGGATGTGCAGATGCCGATCATGAACGGCTATGAGGCGACCAGGGAGATCCGCAGCCTGCCGAGAACGGATGTGAAGAATCTGCCTATCATTGCGATGACGGCGAACGCGTTGGAGGAAGATAAGGAAGCCGCGATCAAGAACGGCATGAACGCCCATATCGCAAAACCGTTGGATATGGATATCTTTATGAGCGTGCTGAGGCATTATCTCCACTGAGCTGCAGAATAAAAATGTTAAAGAGTTGAAGGAGAGAATAATCCTATGGATGGTTTTGAATTCAGAGATATAACATCTGAGGAGACGGATGAGGCGATCGCCATAGAGCAGATATGCTTTCCGCCTCATGAGGCATGTTCGCCGAAAGCGATGACAGAGCGGATCGCTGCAGCACCGGAATTTTTTCTGGTGGCGATCGATAAGGAAACGGGAAAAATGGCGGGTTTCTTTAATGGAATTGCGACGGACGAACCCTCCTTCAGGGATGCGTTTTTCACAGATATCAGCCTGCACAGCGCAGAGGGAAAAAACGTGATGCTGCTGGGGCTTGATGTGCTGCCTGAATATCGCGGGCGCGGCCTGGCAAGGGAAATTGTCAGTCAATATATTGCAAAGCAGAGAAAAAGGGGCGGAAAGCGTCTTGTCCTTACCTGCCTTGATGAGAAGGTAGAGATGTATAAAAAAATGGGCTTCACGGATCTGGGTATCGCTGATTCCACATGGGGAAATGAAGAATGGCACGAGATGAGTTATGCGATCTTATCATGAGAAAAGCGGAATGTTGAATTTTACAGATCAAACAGGAATGAGAGGGTATTATGTTTCCGGAAGTCAGTATTATTGTCCCTGTCCATAATGCGCAGGCGGCTCTTCCCCGCTGCATCAACAGCATTATCCATCAGGAATACACGGATTTCGAACTGCTGCTCATTGATGACGGCAGCACGGACGATTCAGGCGCCATCTGCGACGAGTTTGCGGCGCAGGATGACCGTATCACTGTGATCCATAAAGAGAACAGCGGCGTTTCCGATACGAGAAATCTGGCGCTTTCTAAAGCCCGCGGCACTTATTTGCAGTTTGTGGACAGCGATGATTGGATCACACCGGATGCCACAAAGCGCTTTGTAAAAACAGCGGAGGATCATCATTGCGATCTGGTGATCGCGGATTTCTATCGCGTGATAGGAGAACGGTTGTCTCCGAAAGGAAATATTGATGAGGCGGAACCTTTTTCGCGGGAACAGTATGCAGCGTATATGATGGAAAATCCTGCGGATTTTTATTACGGTGTTTTGTGGAACAAACTGTTCCGCAGGGAGATCGTGGAAAAATATCATTTGAGAATGGATTCTTCGGTGAGCTGGTGTGAGGATTTTATGTTTAATCTGGAATACATCCGCCATGCCAGAGTGTTCTGCTCCATACAGATTCCGCTGTATTATTATGTGAAAACAAAAGGATCCCTGGCATCTCAGGGGATGAGCCTTCCCAAAACAGTTCGGATGAAGCGGGCCGTTTTTGACTGTTATAATAATTTTTATAAAAATATTTTTTCGGAAGAAGATTATGAAAAGATCCGTTTTCAGGTGTATCGTTTTCTGATCGACGCGGCGGGGGACGGCGCGCTTTCCCTCGGGGCGAAAAAACTGGAAAACCAGTTATATATCTCACTGGAGGAGGCCAGCGGATCGGGGGCCTTGTCGGAAATTTATCGATGCAGAAAGCTTCTGGATTATTACCTCGAGCCGATCGCCCTAAAATATGATCTGTCCCTGCAGGATGCCCGCCTTATGCTCTGTTTGTGCAATACGGCTTCTTTGTGCAGCAAGCGGGACCTGGCGGACAGGCTGGGAGAAACATCCCAGGGGATATCACGCAGGCTGCAGAAACTGGCCGCAAAGGGATATCTGGAGACGGAGGAGGCAAAGCCCGGCAGAAGGAGAGGGGAGTCTCGGAAAACAAAACGGATGAAGATCACGTTTTTGCCTGAGGCGGAACCGATTTTGCAGGAACTGCGGCAGGCGGAGTCGGAGGAGGCGGAACTGCGATTTTCGGGATTTACGGATGAAGAGCGGGAGCTCTATCAGAAGCTTACGGACAAAATGAATTATAATATGCAGAAAATACTCTCGAATTACGGGAGCATTGTTTCTGACGGGATCTGAAAGGTTTTCGAAAAGGTAAGGAGGGAGCAGGCAAAACCGGAAATGGAAGGGTAACGGCTTGACCCGTCTGCCGGAGCTGAACGGCTGTATTGAATGAAGTACGGAAAAATGGGCATATTGACAAGTCAGAAGGATTATATTACGATGGGTAAAGACGGCGGCTTACTATAGCCGGCGCAACGAGAATCAATATGTAAAAGTATAAAACAGGAGAAGGAGATCAGAAATGAGTAAGTATGAAGGAACGCAGACAGGAAAAAATCTGGAGGCAGCATTCGCAGGCGAATCGGAGGCAAGAAATAAATATACGTATTTTGCGTCTGTAGCGAAAAAGGAAGGCTATGAGCAGATAGCCGCATTGTTTTTAGATACAGCAAACAATGAAAAAGAACATGCTAAAATGTGGTTCAAGGAGATGGAAGGGATCAGCGATACGGCCCATAATCTCGAGTCGGCGGCAGCGGGCGAGAACTATGAGTGGACGGATATGTATGCAGGCTTTGCCAAAACGGCGGAGGAAGAGGGCTTTCCGGAGCTGGCGGCAAAATTCCGCATGGTGGCGGAGATTGAGAAGCACCATGAAGAGCGTTACAGAGCCCTGTTAAAGAATGTGGAGACCGCACAGGTATTTGAAAAGAGCGAAGTGAAGGTATGGGAGTGCAGAAACTGCGGCCATATCGTAGTTGGTAAGAAGGCGCCGGAAGTATGTCCGGTCTGTGCGCATCCTCAGGCTTACTTTGAGGTTCATGCGGAAAATTATTAAGATATTTTTTGAAACAAATAGCTCCCTGCTGCCCGTCGCGGTGCAGGGAGTTTTTATCTGTGCAGTCCCATGCAAAAAGAGTTATAGACACATAGAAGTATGCCGTTTGGGCGGCGTATGGGAGCACGGCAGGCAGAGAGGGAAAAATGACCACAAAGATTTTTGTTATGACCCACAAGCTGTTTGAAGACCCGAAAGAGAAAATGTATGTTCCGCTGCAGGTGGGGCATGTCCTGCATGGTACGCTGGATAATGCCTATCTGACAGACGATGACGGGGAAGATAATATTTCCGCCCTGAATCCTTATTTCAGCGAGCTCACCGGCATGTACTGGGTGTGGAAAAATTACAGGGGTGCGGATAATGTGGGAATCTGCCACTACAGGCGTTTCCCTGTGGTTCGGGACCTCCCGGGCGGCCCGGAACGGCTGATGACGGAACGTGACTGCGAAAAGATCCTGCGGGATCACGATCTGATCACAACGGAAAAGCTCACCCTTCACAGCAATTATTACGACGGTTTTGCGGTAGATCATAACCTTCGCGATCTGCAGGTGACGCAGGAAGTGATAAAGGAAAAATATCCCGCCTATTCCCCGGTTTTCGAGAAACTGGTGCATGACAACAAAGTCTATTTTGGAAATATATGCGTGATGCCCAAAAAGCTTTACGATAATTACTGCGGCTGGCTCTTTGCTGTTTTGTTTGAAGTGCAAAGGCGCATCGATGTCACAGGGTATGACGGGTACAGAAAACGGGTATTCGGTTTTTTGTCAGAATTTTTGCTGACGGGCTGGGTGGAGGCGAACCATCTGCGCCCTTATGAATGCCGGATAGCGATCATCGGGGAAAAATTTGAGACCGGGGAAGTAAAGCGGACGCTGGCGGAGTTTTTCGCCGAAAAAGATGTGCAGGGAGCGAAAGCGTATTTTTTGAAATGCTACGAGAAGCGTCCGGATATTCTCATGGAGGCATCTGATATTACCGGAGAACTCCGTATCTGCATGCAGATCATCTCCACCTGCGAGTTTGAGAAAGATGCGCTGGGAACCTGCATTCTGGATAAGGAACAGGATATGAAGAAATTAATTCTTCTGTTTAAGAAATTAAATGCGGCGGTACTCCGCAAAACCCGAGGGGAAGAAACAGAGGAGGATAAAAAATTGCTGAACGGCGGAATGATCACAGAACCGGCATATCAGGTGGCGGTGCAGGTGGTGGAGGGCTGTTGTTCATAATTGCTGTTTTATCCGGTCGTGTGTGGGTGATTTTTAAGGTATTCTAAGGTAAAGCTCTCAGGATGTCTTTTTTATGCAAAAAATGAAAAAATGTATAAAGTAAAATTTTTCAGGCTGCTAACATATTTATCAAAGCATAAGAAAATGAAAAATGTCTTATGGGGAGGAGCATACAAATGAAGAGAAAAAGCTGTTTTGATGGTGACATCTGTTCCATCTGTGACAATACAGGCAGCGCCATCAAAGGACACAGAGCAGGAGTATGACTATGCAAAAATGTATTCCCTGAAAGGAGAAGAGAGCGGAGAATATATTGCTGATTATTACAAAGATACAGATGAAGAAGAAAGCAAGCGGGGGCTGCTTACACTACCTACAACGGACAGGGAAACCATACCCCTGAGACAGATGCGGACGGGCATAAGATCTTTTACATATATGACGCATTGAGGCGGATGACAAGCCGTACGGACGGCAACGGCAATACTGCATTTTTCCGTTATGACGCCAACGGGAACCTGACGGCGGAGACGAACCTTTACGGAAATGCATTCTTTACAGGTTATGATCCTATGAACATGTCGGTCAGTGGCGCATCGTTTTATTCCCGCGAACAATGGGCCAAGTGCCGCGCTTGCGCGAGCATGGAATTTGATACTATTCGTTCCTGTTACAATGAGAATGTTAAATACTCCGTAAAGGATCTCATAGGTACGTCGAATATTATCTGCATCTATAGTATTCCCCCAGTAATGACTACAATGTGCTTTTGCATATTTACTTGTAATTATTATGGCGGCTGTCACGATTTCTTTTTCTGAACCTGACAAGTAATAATACCGTCTGCAAACGAATTCCCACATCGGTTACATGAAACACATTTAGCGGCGCTTCTATCCATTTTCCATCGGTTTGGCAGATTGGGTTCGCATACTAATGGACGCCCGAAAGATACGGCAGAAATATTCGTATCAGAAAGTACTTTTTCAATCACTTCTGGTGAACGGTAGCCACATACACTGATGACTGGGATGGAAACAGCATCCGCAACGGCAGCAGCAAATTTCAAAAATGGCGCCGGAGAATCTTTTTTCACCAGTGGAGAAAAGGACAGGGCAACTCCGCTTGGACCCATACCAGATGAAACTTCAATAAAATCAATGCCTCGTCGTTCCAGTTCCTTGCATGCATAAAGGGATTCTTCCGGCAAAATCGAATGTGGGTTCAGATCGTCGAATGGAAATTTTATGCCAACGATAAATGAATTTCCAGTTTTACTACGTATTTCATCATAAATTTCAAACAGGAGCCGTGTACGGTTTTCGATGCTGCCTCCATATTCATCCAACCTGTGGTTGGATGATGGAGAAAGAAAGGAATTAAGCAAAAACCCATGCGCACTGTGAATCTGGACTCCGTCCACACCAGCTTTTTTACAGCGTAAAGCGGCCTCCCCAAAGCCCTCCACTACTTTTTTTAATTCATCTTTTGTTGCTTCATGGTAGATTTTTGCATCAGAAACCACTGTTTCGCTTACAGAAAAATGGTCAAAACCATCGGCTGGCATTGTTTTGCTTCCACAATGCTGAAGCTGGACAACAAATTTACATCCGGAATCATGAGCAATAGCAGCAAGATTGCTCATGTCAGCCTCATAGCTCTTATATGCGGTATTTACCATGAGTGGTGCAATTGTTGCAGAAGCTGTTATGCCCTGCATACCTGTAATAATAAGACCAGTTCCCCCCTCAGCAAGCTGACGGTATCGCCTAATAATCTTTTCTGTTATTTGGCCGTTATTAGCCCCCGCTTCAAACATTGCACTGGCAATCAATCGATTTTTTATTTCCATTCCGCCGATGGAAAATGAAGTGTACATAACTTGTTCTGACATAATAATCCCCCTCTTCCACAAATTGAAATCGCATCTACCATTTGCTCTGATGGCAAAGACATCATTTACTATCCATAATCTAGTGTCCTGTCTTTTACAAAGTCATTATGCTTCAGATTAAGCTCAAATCTTCTCCATTACTGGCAATCACAGCTTTATACCATTTGAATGATTTCTTCTTATGTCTCTTTAATGTCCCCTTTCCGTTATCGTCTCTGTCCACATAAATTAACCCATACCTTTTTTTCATCTCCCCAGTTGACGCACTGACCAAATCAATACACCCCCACACCGTATATCCCAGAACCTGCACGCCATCATACAAGGCTTCCCTAATCTGTTCGATATGCTGCTTTAAATATTCAATCCGATAATCGTCATTTACCGTATAACCGCCATTTCCGTCTTCTACCAAGCAATCAGTAGCCCCAAGCCCATTCTCCACAACAAATATAGGTAACTGATATCTATCCCAATACTGATTTAAAACATAACGCAATCCCATAGGATCAATCTGCCATCCCCACTCACTTTCTTGTAATGTCGGATTTCCAATCCCTCTTAGCAGATTTCCTTCATGCAGTGTTTTTTTTCCAGCATCTGCAGCTGCACAGGTACTCATGTAATAGCTGAATGAAAGAAAATCGACCGTGTTTTTCAGAATTTCTTTATCTTCTTCCGTAATATCCAAATGGATCTGGTTTTCTTTGAAATAGCGTAATGCATAACCCGGATAATATCCTCTCACATGCACATCCGCAAACATCTGACTTCTGTGTTCCGCCTTCATCGCCTCAATCACATCCTCCGGTTTTGGAGTAAGTGGATAAACTGGAATACTAAGCAGCATACAGCCAATTTGATTGTTCGGATCGATTTCATGTCCTATTTTCGTAGCCCACGCACTAGCTACCAATTCATGATGAATTGCCTGATACAACTGTTGCTCCGTCAGTTCATCGGGTGAGGTACTAATCGCCCCACTTGCAAAAGGAACTGTCAAAATCGAATTAATTTCATTAAATGTCAGCCAATAATCTACTTTTCCCCGATATCTCTTGAACACAGTCGTCACATAATTCTTGAAAAATCCAATTAAGCGGCGATCCGTCCAACCATTATAATGCTCTGCCAAATACAGCGGCGTTTCATAATGGGACAATGTCACCAAAACTTTCATTCCATATTTTTGACATTCATCAAACAGATCATCATAAAATTGTAATCCCTTTTCATTTGGTTCTGCTTCATCGCCCTTTGGAAAAATCCGGCTCCAGGCGATGGAAGTCCGAAACACTTTAAATCCCATTTCCGCCATAAGCTTCAAATCTTCTTTATAGCGATGATAGAAATCAATCCCTATATTCTTCAAATTATCCATTGTTGGTCTCTGCGTACGTTTCCCTTTCATACCATAAGGCAACACGTCCTGAACCGATAATCCTTTATCATCTTCTAGGTATGCACCCTCACATTGATTCGCAGCAATCGCTCCTCCCCAAAGAAAATCTACTGGAAACATATTTTATCCTTTCTCTTTATACCATAAGCATATATCGCACCGATTAGGTTTGCGTCATTGAAAAATTTGCAGGGAACCACTACCTGTTCTGCCAGTTTCGTGGAATAAATCGCCGCAATTTTTTTAAGTTCCTCTTTCAAAAGTGTAAATAATAACGGCTGAGCGCTGATACCTCCTCCAATTGCTATTTTTTCTGGACCGAGCAAAAATCTCAGATTATGGATCAATAACGCAATGTTCTTCACATATTCCCGTATTGCCTCAATCATTTCTGTATTTCCGGCATTTGCCATTTCAAAAATAACTTCTCCGTCAAGCTGGCTCTCTTCTATTCCAGACTTTTGTGCAGCCAATTTTAAAAGATTGTGAATTCCTGCGTTCAGTCCCATGCAATCTTCTTTTCTGTAATCTCCGTTTCCTCGCAACAAAATGTAACTGAATTCCCCAACGAGTAAGTCATTCCCTTTTATTACTTTGTGATTTTGAATAATAGCTCCTCCAACCCCAGTACCACACACTATAACCGCCGCACTAGCACATCCTTTCAAAACGCCCTTCCATAATTCTGCATAAGCTGCACAGGTTGCATCATTTTCTACACTGACAGGAATCCCACATCTATATTCCAATTCATGAACCATATTCAATCCTTCTGCACACT
>ERZ808028.315-NODE-315-length-46266-cov-12.109095_pt1 | contig 46266 bp, 44 predicted proteins | sample MGYA00380184_ERZ808028 | MGnify/ENA primary metagenome ERZ808028 (study PRJEB31490, sample SAMN06133397) | mouse gut metagenome | isolation source: J8_1 | host: mice | place: China: Chengdu | collected 2015-05 ...
AAAGCAGCCACCGAAAGATGGCTTATTTGTGATGCGATTAAGGTAATGGATACCCTCTACTTTTCATTTTCAATCTTATATCTCTGAAAAGCTGATATCCTGTCAATGACTGCTGGTTTATCATCAAACACACCCGTAAATTCCTCCAGATCAGTCATATCCTCTGTGTACGATTCATAATATTTTTGCAACAGTTCCTCACCGGACTCCAGTTCTATCTTTAAGGTATCCTCCAGTATATATCCATCGTCCTTCAATATCCCCAGATATTCCTCCAACACATCATCTGACGGAACTAATATTGGTGTAAAGCCTTCCTGTCGTCCTTGCTGCATAGCGCGCTCATAGGCATTCATCACCTCCTGATAACTCGCTGCCGTCGAAAAAATCTGGTATGGATACCCTAATTTCGTGACAATACTCTGGGTTATTGAATTTGCCTGTTCGAAAGTTATTTCATTTGCATTCATTTATTTTCCTCGCTCCTTTCTAAATGTGGATTGCTAATCTATCAATCTTACTATTTAAAAAATACAGACTTCTCTGGCGCCTCCATATAACGGAACCATTGCTGTGGAAGCTCATCTGCAACAAGTGAAACCATTCCACCGACGATGGCGCAGATTGTATCCCTGTCCCCCAAAGCGGAGACTGCTGTCCACAAGGCTTCCTCCATCGACGCATAAAAATATACCGCACACCAAAGGCAGAATGGAACCGTATCCTGCGCAGTCAGCCTGATGCCATTTCCAAGAACAGAAACGGCAAACTCTATACTGCTTTCTTTGGGAATCGAAACCGCTGATAATATTTTATATTTAGTATCGCTTTCTGGCAATGTATCAGCGATATCTCGCAGAAAATCAATGCCCTCTCCTAGATAACGTCCCAGCTTTTTGTTCAGAAACAAAGCAGACGCTGCGGCAACTGCCATTGCACCCGCGATTCCCTCAATATGTGCATGTGTGACCTCAGCAGATGCCCTCGCATTATATAGCACTTTGTCCAAATCATCTGCAAAATAAGCACCTATCGGTGCAGCGCGCATCGCTCCGCCATTTCCCATAGACCCCATTCCGTCAAACACTTCTGATGCAGCCTTCTGCCAATCTTTTCCTTCTGCGATATTGCGCAAAATCGTATGTGCTGTACCTCCATATCCCCGATGCCAGTCTAATTTGTAATTTGCAGCAAATACCTTTGCCAGCTCGTTCTGATTTATCTCTCCATACCGCTCTAAGATACGGTAAATCCCTATTGCCATCACGGTGTCGTCTGTAAAATGCCACGGCGATTTCAATATTTCCCTGTCCTGAATCCGTTGGCAGGCGATTTCCTCCGGCACAAAAAAGGTCTGACCAAAACAGTCTCCCAACGCAATTCCGTCTAACGCGCGTTTTGCATACCTTATTCTATCTTCCTGTTTCATATTCAACTACATACCCCTTTTCATACACATCATAATACTGCCGTTCCTCCAAAACAACGCTCCCATTCCGTTCCATAAATATAGAATAATAGTATAAAATGTCTGAATCAGTAGTTATAACGTAATTTACATATATGATTCCATTATCACATTTGAAATAACTATAGTCAAAATGACTTCCAACATTCAAATCAACGCTATGTAAACTTTGTTTACTATCTTCTTTTATGGCAGCTTCTACCTCATCTCTGACAGTCTGTGCATTCTCATATGAAAGAAATTCTTCTTCTGTTATTTCCTTTATATCATAGTTTTGGTAACTCTGTTTATTATAATCCCAATATAAATAATACCTCTGCCATATCCTGCCCCCTGCACTATTACTGATGAAAGACTTGACTGATGCCAATAATCCATTATCAATAAAACATGAGTCGAAAGTCTCAAGAACCAATTGAGGCTTATGATCAATTACTGCCCAAATATAAGATTTGGCTGATTCTTGTATATTGGAGCTGATATTGAACAGCAGATGATTATTCTCTTCGATCATTACTGGTTCAAACGTGAATGTTTCAATCTTATCCATTAATAAAATACTATCTTGTCTATTCGCATACCATAATGCACCTTGAAACATAGAATCTCCAGACTCCTCTACCATCTCACCGGTAAATATATATGCATAAGAATCTTCTTCCTTCGAGCCAATGACGTCATAAAGTGCAAAAATAGGTTGTTCTGTTTTCTCTTGAACTACCCTTTTTAACCGTTCTTCAAAATCTTCCTCATACAATATTTCGACTTGAGTCGCATTCTCATCTATAAAATTTTCCTCTATAGCGTTTTCAGTACTTTGGGATATATTGCAAGATATTGATAAAAAAACTATTGGTATTAACCACAAAATTTTATTTATTCTCATAATCCTCCACGCAAAAGGAAATTTAACCCGAATTACTTTTCTTCATATACTCACAAGATATTACACATCTACTGATTCATTTCATCAATTACTTCCTTGGGTTTCACCGTCATCTCGATCCATGCAGGAACAAATCCACTTTTTATGGCATTTCTTGAGGATCTTAAATTTGACCATGCACAACAATAAAATGGTACCTTATCTCTTTGAAGTATCTCCATTGCCAGATTACTTGTCAGTGCAGATGCTATACCCTTTCTGCGATATTCCGGCAATACATCAACGCCTATTTGCCACATACTATCGCAGTCGGCAGAACAGGCAGCTAATCCAATCAATGTATCATTATCATAGGCGCCGACCCCCAGAATATCCAATTCCTTTCGCTTTTCACACAATGCATTACTCCATTCCGGTATATATAATTTTGTAAAATCCGTTTGTTTCATCACTCTCATTTTATAATTGCAAGACAATCTAGTAATCTTGTTCATATCCGGCAGAAAGTACTCCGCCATAAAACAGACTTTCTGTCCCGCTTTGCTCATTCGTTCATCAAGCCAATGCATATTGGGTGTTTCAAAGCATTGATAGAATTCAAATCTATTTATGTACTCTTCAACAATTTCCCTAAATTCGTCTTTTACAGAAGCAACGATATTGTTTCCATAAGATACAAGATTGCATGCAATTGGTTCCTTATAGTATTTTCTGGCCAAAATACCAATTTCAGACTTAACAACAACATTAGAATTGCCTGAAAAATCTGTCTCCTTAGCATTAATATCTAATGCAGATTGCCGCATTGCCGTCTGTATTATTTCTTGATTGTGAAACACAGATGATCACCTCCCTAATCAGCCCACTTCTTAAACCGGAAGTGGTTTGCGCCACTTATTTGTGATACGGTTCTCCATATCTGTAACACGCCCCACTGTGGATTCCCCCTGAAATTCAAAGTTGGATAAATCGCTGTCTCTGTTATCTCAGCAAATGCCTCAGCCAAATCATAAAAATATGCTTCGCAGCCCTGAAGTGACTGTTCATTTTTTAAGTAACCCATCAATCCTCCCCCATCTATTTCTATAATACATAGTATTCCGACCAATTTCAATACACACAAAACCAGTCTATTTTGATACAGTATCCAGAATGTGTTCAGTATTGCACCAGTTTTTATTCGTATTGCGGCAATATCGTAAAATTAACTCGTTTCCCGTCCGCCACACCTACATACATAGCATTCGTTTTTTGTCCAATACTCAGATAATGCGCAATGACAAACTTAGCAGTATAGGGCATTTCCAATGCCGATAACTCCGACAGTGTAAACCACCTGCTAATCCCTTCCGTTGATACGATGTGATCACCCGCCTCACTGTCCAGTTCCGCGAAAAAATAGTAATTCTGCCGAATTTCTCCTTTCATTCTCCGCAAAGTAACATAACGCAGCACCAGATTCCTAATAGCATGTTCACTTATCCCCAATTCTTCTTTCAGTTCTCTCAATACACATGCTTTGGGGTCGTTTAGTTCATTCTCTTCAAAATGGCCTCCCGCAGACCCAACCCATGTATCGCTCACAACACTGCCATGCTGCCGGAAAAGCAATAGCATTTGATTCCCTTTTGTTATATATAGAGAAGTCATATTCCTCAGTTTCTCATCCATTTACACGTCACCTCCCTTTTCCTTCGTTTTTTATTCTACTCATACATTTTCTCAATACTATAACTGCATAGTTTTTATACAATATACTTTTTCCATGAATCCTCTGCGCTTCTACATAATTTATCCTGTACTTGTGGTACGGTGCTCCATAACACCCCTAAGTGCGAAAAATCTCATAGTACTATAACAGGCAGAACACGGAAATGCTCTGCCTGTTATACTTACAAATACATTTTGGCTGTTTCTTCTGCCAAATGAAACTTTTCCTGGATTTTATTCAGAATAATGCTGTCTGCAATTTGTAAATCCTTTAATGCTGATACCATAGCTATTATTCCTTCCTGTCTTCCTTCCTGTCTTCCCTTTTCAATTCCTTTCTCTTCCACACCCTTACTTAAATTACACATAAGCGACACCTCACTTTCCAATGTCTGAGTCATTCTGATATGAAAATCTTCTTCCAATATCTGGCACTTGTCCTGTGAACCTGTTTCCGTGGACAGAAGCACATTCAACAGTTTCAATAAATCCGTACCCGAATCTTCCTCTTTCCCAAGACAAATCATAACAGCCGCCATCAAATCATAATCTGCTTTTCGTTCCTTTACACTGCCCGCCAAATTTTCTTCCGCAATGTAATAACGGGTAATGCTATTTTCACGGCTCTTTGGCGGATTCATACAAATCCATATGCTATATACTTTTTTGATATTCTCATAGTGAGAATTTGTAAACTCTGTTCCATATTGGGCGGAAATCATCCGGCTACAATAATAGATTCCTCTCTTTATCAGCGGATACCCCGGATAAAAATCATTTTGAGCTTCAATATTGATAATTAAGCGAATTAATTCGGCAGATACAGGAGCGATTGCAAGAAATCGAATATCATAGAAAATCGTCCCTTCCGTCAGAGAAGTATCTTCATTTCCAGCTCCCTGTATCACAGAAACACGGTTGGATTCATCTGGGGCCACTGCTACTTCACCTACCTGCGGTGTACCTTCAATATATTTTTCCGCAATCTCATTCACATCACAGTCACGGTATTCTTCAAGACAGTTCTTCATAATCCATGCCAGAATAATCTTTTCCGAAAGCAGCCGCTTACATGCCGCGTCATAGCTGGCTTTCTCATCAGCCACACGGATATTTTTCGCTATGGTAGTATCTGTATTCATGGCCTCACCCCCTGCTTTTACTGATATTTTATCATATTTCAAACGAACAGACCACTATATTTTTCAGTCTACTTACCGCCTAGGGGCTAATATTTTGTTTCTCGGCAACATCTTCCTAGGTTTCCCCGCTTTCACATTATCAAACATTTTTTTCGCCAATAAGGTAACATTCTTTTATACAAACGCTTGTATATGCTCCAGTCGCCCGGTCGTAGTGTCTTATTTTTTATTCTTCCATGTTTCTGTACTCCAGCAAAGACCATTCGCTTCGATTTCTGGCTAACATATTCAGATTCTCCTTCAAAACTTTGTTCTCCTTCCATTTCTTGTACAAATATTACCCCTCATTTATTTCATAGATCTCTGTTCCTTCTCGCCCTCACTTGTGATACGGTTCATTATTCATGATGCGAAAACACCTATAAATCTGTTCCAGCAAAATCACCCGCATTAACTGGTGCGGAAATGTCAGCTCCGAAAAACTAAGCGTTTCATCGGCACGTTGTACCACACTGTCGTGCAGTCCCAGCGAACCGCCAATTACAAACACGAGATTGCTTTTCCCACTCAGCCCCAACTGTTCTATATGTGTTGCCAGATTGACAGAATCGCGCTTTTTTCCGTCAATTGTCAGTGCGATACAATAAGCATTGTCCCGCACCGCCTTTAGAATGCGCGCTGCTTCCCTCTGCCGAATCTGCGCCTCCTCTGTCTCCGATGCCTTGTCTGGTGTCTTTTCGTCTGCCACCTCCACAATCTCCAGCCTACAGTATTTTGAAAGCCTTTTTTGATATTCGGCAATCGCGTCCCGGAAATATTTTTCTTTGATTTTCCCAACTGTAACGAGTGTTATATTCATTGTATTCTACTCTCTACTCCTCCAATTTTCTGTTAATCTCCTCAATCCAACCACTGTCATCATTCTCAAACAGCTTTATGAACTTCACAAAATTACTACTTCCAGCCACCCGGTCAAAAGTTTCCAATCTACTCACCCGCTTGCACATATCTGCATAGTTTTCCACAGTAACATATTTCATGACTTCTTTGATTTGATCTATCCTTCCCTTATAATTTTCTACTCCAGTATATTTGTATATCAATGGAGCATTGATTGGTTTTGCTGGTGATTTTAAATTTTCATCCGTCCAATGCTTCACGATGATCTGCATGGTACACGGATTGCCAAACAAAACTACTTCATCCGCAGCATTCGCAACACCATGAAACGCATTAATTTTTCGCTTAATATCTTCATACTGTTCATAAGGTTTCTTATCTGTGTCACAAAATACAAGTATGATTTCATATGAGTCATTTTGAAAAAGATCCTGATATCTCGCTGGTATATTACCATTTCCACCGGCATTAACCAACAAAATATCGTATTGCTTACACCACACCTTCAAATCTTTGAGGCGGTTAAGATACTCATATTCTTCATTGCCTTCACAGACAATACAGATTTTATGATTATCAGAAAATTTAGGAAGCTTATTTATCATTGACATCATCCCCCTTTACATCGCCTTTAATACGAAGCAAGGAGTTGATCAATTCTGGGTCAGGTAACGCTCCAAGGACACCTTTTTTGTACTTCTCCACAACATCTGTAGTATCTCTCACACCCTGTTGTGCAGTAAAATCTGCCAGTGAATATAGATATACACTATCTTCATCTTTATGAATAAACCAAATCTGCTCCTTCCGAAACATTCTCCTGCAATCCATCAGATTAATATCATGTACAGTAAATACCATTTGTGCGCTTGTATTCAATTCATTATTAAACATCGCAACAATTGCTCTGGTAAGTTTGAAATGAATACTGCTATCCAATTCATCAACAATAAGAATTTTGCCCTGTTCAAGTGCCTCTATCACATAACTGGCAATGGATGCGATCTTCTTGGTACCTGTAGAATCAAATAACATACTTGGTACATGCACTCCCTTATATGTGGAAACCAGTCTGATCTGATCCATGATGTTCTCTGGTATATCCAGAACCTTCTCTTCAGGTTTTTCTTGATCATCACTAGTTTTTCGCTGTATCTTTTCTATATCGACAAACTCAAAATTATCCATATACAAATCTGCGTTTTTAATAAATTCAACAACTTTTTCCTGCAACTGATTTTTATTTTTCATGAGATCTATGGTGTGCTGCATCGGTATATTATTCATATTAATAATATCAATTTTTTTCGCAAACCCAACTAGAATCTGTTTCATCTCGTCTACATGCTCAAATTTACTTGTATCTATTATATAGCATAACAGCGTATTATTCGACATAACTGATATCATATTCTGCACATCTTTGTCTAAACATTCATATACTTCACCAATACTGTCTTTTTTCAGCCAGCATACTTCTTTTTCATTGTTATATTGATCTTTGATAATCTCTGAAAATGATTCATATATATACGCTTGTTTTTCGGTATCGTATTTAAAGTCATATGAAAACGTTCTTCCCAACGCCACAAAAGTTACCCCCAATTCACAGACAGTACACTCTGTAAATATATTGGGCATTAAATTATTTTTTTTATTCAAAAGTACGGCCTTTATCGCTCTCATGCATTTAATCAAGCAGGTCTTTCCCACATTGTTCGGTCCATAAATTCCAGCCGATTTCAGTATATTAAAATTTTTTACTTTATGAACATTAGTTCCAAATTTTTTATATCTCATATCTGCTTTCATTGAAAACGTTATTTCATTCTCAAATGCATAACAGTTTTTTGCTCTAATCTCTATTATCATGGCACATACCTCCACGTCAATCTTCCTTTTATTTATTATAACATAATTTATTTTTTGTGCAACTTTTTTTCACTAAAAATAATAGAATAAAAAACTGTCGGAAAATGATTCCATTTACCCAATATTGTAGGCAAACGGATTTATTTTCCGACAGCATTAAAGCTTCCACATACTATTCCTAATTCTTTTTAACGCTTTTTTGCACTCATTCCAATCAACCCCGATCGAAAATGTCAGCGTACAACTCCTCGCACAAAGCGTCCAGATAAGACGCATTCAAACTGCCAAACTCCTGTGTCACAGCAGCCTTGATTCCCTCAAAGTACTTAAAATACTTTATCTCCTCCGGGGTCCCGTCCTCAAACCAAACACGTTCCTGAATGGACGCTGCGGTGATATGTTCCTTTGCCCATATCTTGATCTTACCAGTCAAATCCTCTTCCACGGCAGCTTCCTGCGTGTATTTATGGGAAGATTTTAACGACAAAATCCCCATCACTATAAATATGACAAACATAGTCCCCATCACACCGTAGGTAATATATTTTCCCGAACCGGCAAGCCGGAAAGGAAGCACGCCTGCTTCCATCAGGATAAACGCTGCAATTCCAAGCACCCCAACCATCAAAAGCGTATAGGCAGAGCTTTTGTAATCCTCCGCCTTTGCTTTCTTATCCTGATATACCTTTACCTCATCATTTCTGTCTGACATGTGCCAAACCTCCTGTTTCTATAAAATTTTTCCATAAAGGATTCAGAAGATACAATATATTTCCGATTGACACCATAAAAATCATAAAATGATGCTTGAAATGCCTGTTGTATCAAAAAGTCCGCATTTTCAGACATATACTTTAGCTTTTCCCAATACTTTAGAATACTTGTATCTCTAATGGTTTGATTTTCTTCTGAACAAATATAATAGCCATATGGTTCATTTTCATCAAAATGGAATCTCGGATTATCTCCTATGATGTCTTTTACCTCAGAAGCATTCATTTCCATTGTCACATCCCCCAAAGTGCAGTCGATTTATTGTTGAATACATAAAAGTAGTCATATCAAATAAAGCATATATTCAAAAAGAACCTGCACATTTTTCGTGCAGGTTATCTTTATGCACACAGGCGTCCAAAGGGAAAATATCAGCTTACTGATTTTTATTTAGCCGCCTGTGTGCTCAAATAATTGTGAATCCCTTTTGCAGCAGCCTTTCCCGCACCCATTGCAAGGATTACCGTCGCTGCGCCGGTCACTGCATCACCGCCGGCAAACACACCTTCCTTTGATGTTCTGCCAAACTCCTCGTCAGCGACAATACATTTCCATTTGTTTGTCTCCAAGCCTTCTGTCGTCGAAGAAATCAGCGGATTGGGTGAAGTGCCAAGCGACATGATCACCGTGTCAAGCTCCATCTCAAACTCACTGTTTGGAATCTCTACCGGTCTGCGTCTCCCTGATGCATCTGGCTCGCCAAGTTCCATCTTAATGCACTTCATGCCCCTTACCCAGTTATTTTCATCTTCCAAAATCTCTGTTGGGTTGGTGAGCAGATCAAAGATAATGCCCTCCTCTTTTGCATGATGCACTTCTTCCACTCTCGCGGGAAGCTCCTCCTCACTGCGCCTATACACGATATGTACTTCTGCGCCCAATCGGAGAGCTGTTCTGGCTGCGTCCATAGCAACATTGCCGCCGCCCACGACAGCGACCTTCTTGCCGCGCATGATGGGCGTGTTGGAATCCTCATCGAACGCCTTCATCAGATTGCTTCTGGTCAAATACTCATTTGCGGAGAATACGCCATTTGCATTTTCTCCCGGAATCCCCATAAACTTCGGAAGTCCAGCGCCAGAGCCAATAAATACTGCCTCATAACCCTCTTCCTCGATCAGTTCATCAATTGTGATAGACTTGCCAATGATTACATTTTTCTCGATCTTAACACCCAAAGATTCTACATTTGCAATTTCTTTTGCCACAACCTCCTCCTTCGGAAGCCTGAACTCTGGAATGCCATAGACCAGCACACCGCCAGCCTCATGAAGCGCCTCAAAAATTGTGACATCATACCCAAGTCTGGCAAGATCTCCTGCGCAGGTAAGCCCCGCCGGTCCAGAACCAATCACCGCCACTTTTTTTCCGTTCTTTTCCTTTGCCGGTTCCGGCTTAATATTATTTTCTCTCGCCCAGTCAGCCACAAAACGCTCTAACTTACCGATGGAAACCGGATCGCCCTTAATGCCTCGGATACATTTTCCCTCACACTGGCTCTCCTGCGGACAAACGCGTCCACAAACAGCAGGCAGCGCCGATGACTGGCTGATAATCTGATATGCGCACTCAATATTTCCAGCTTTCACCTGCTCAATAAATGCCGGAATGTCAATCGCTACCGGACAGCCCTTGATACACTGCGCATTCTTGCAGTTGATACAGCGCGACGCTTCCTCCATCGCTTCTTCTTTATTATATCCAAGACAGACCTCATCAAAGTTTTTTGCTCTGACTGCTGCCTCCTGCTCTCGTACTGGTACTTTTGTTAACACGTCCATTAATTTTCACCTCCGCACTGACCACATCCGCCGTGATGGGTATCGCCTTCCTGTACTTTCAACATCGCCCGTCCCTCTGCTGTCTTATAAATTTGCTGGCGTTTCATCGCCTCGTCAAAATTCACCAGATGCCCGTCAAACTCTGGACCGTCCACACAAGCAAACTTCACCTTGTCACCGACTGTAACACGGCACGCACCGCACATACCCGTGCCGTCCACCATAATCGGATTCAAGCTGACAATCGTGGGGATTCCAAGCTCTTTTGTCAGTTTACATACAAACTTCATCATGATCATAGGACCGATGGCAATGCACAAATCATACTTTTTGCCCTCATCCACAAGCTCCTGAATCGTCTGTGTCACCATACCCTTGCGCCCATATGAGCCATCATCAGTGGTGATATACAGATTGCCAGCCACAGCCTCCATCTCTTTCTCGAGAATCAGCAGATCATGGTTCTTTGCACCGACAATGACATCTGCCGCAATGCCTTGATTATGTAACCACTTTACCTGCGGATATACTGGCGCTGTGCCGACACCGCCCGCCACAAAGAGAATTTTCTTCTTCGCAAGCTCGTCTTGGTCCTCGCTGACCATCTCAGACGCACAGCCTAGAGGTCCCACAAAATCATGGAACGAATCGCCTGACTTTAACGCCTGCATTCTCGCCGTCTCAGCCCCCACCGTCTGAAATACAATCGTTATGGTTCCTTTTTCTCTATCATAATCGCAGATCGTGAGAGGTATTCTCTCCCCATCCTTATCCATCCTTACGATCACAAACTGCCCCGGCTGGCAATTCTTTGCCACACGCGGCGCTTCCACTACCATCAAATAGATATTGGTAGTGAGTTCTTTTGCCTCTAAAATTTTGTACATTCGCTGTTTCACCATACCTTTCTTCATTTCTTTTATGCACAGGGCACCCAAAGAGCTGACAGGCGCCCAGCATGTATATTCATATATCGCTATTATTGTATACGAAATGCTGCTTTATTTCAACTTTTTTCATGTTTCAGCAAAAGGCTGCAATGTGTAACTGCCCTCATTTACTTTATAAGCCTTAAATAAATCAGCCGTATTTGCATCAATTGCGTAGATATTATTGGTATCATGAACCTTCCCCATCGTATCCTTATACTCCTCGTATACAATGTAGTATATTGTATCATTCGCCTTGAACAGTGTTCTCACATTATATTGGTTCACGCCTAATTTATTGGGCACATTGCCCTCCACATTCAACAGCTTTCCACTAGCCCACAAATTATTCCTCAATACCTGCAACGCAAGCTCTGGTGAAAAATTTGTCTGGATTTCCAAGTGATATGTCCGGTTAACTACCTCACTGCCAAGCCCCGATTCATCTATCGCTATAAACGAAAAATTGCTGATGCCATAAGGCATTTCTATCGGGTCAGTGTAGCGTTTGCTGTTTTGATCAGGCGTAGAGCCATCTGTCGTATAATAAACTTTTGTGCTGTAATCATGATACGCTTCAATTAACATAGGTTCTGCATATGTGCCGCTGTCTGCATTGATTGCCGGACTGTCTGGCGCTGATAAACTGATGTAATAATGCTGGGTTTCGACCTCACTTGCGATGCCGTACATATTCACAAACATTGCCTTAATCGTATAATCTCCTGACTCCAGCAAGATGGGCGTCTCATATACATTCGAATTTTCTGACGGTGCTGTGCCATCCAGCGTATAGTATACGAAGCCTGTCGTATTTCCTTTTAATGATATGGAAATCAGTTCATCATACACGCCGCCCTGTTTGTTAAACACAGGCTTTAGCGCCGCATATTTATTGTATTTCGACAAGATCCTAGGTACATCACAATGTCTCAAAATGGTAGCAATTTTCTCATAATCATTTTGATTCTCAAATATTCCTAACAGCATGTCATAAACTTCATCTCTCTTTGGATATGCGTGGTCCGTTTCGAGAATTTCAACCAAGAGCGCGCGCGTACTCTGCTGCTGTCCATTCCTTTCATAATATTTTGCAAGTAAAAATCTCACATCTAAATCTTCTGAGTCAATGGCAAGTGCACGCTCAAGATAGCTTACCGCCTCAGAGTATTCATTGTGTGCTGCGCTTTCAACAGCCTTCTGGTACTGGTACTCAAAAGAGTTGTACCTGTAATCATCTACCAGATGACTCGACAGTGCCGCGATGCCCGACATAGACAAAAGAACTGCCAGAGCGATTATTATTATTTTTTTGTTTCTGTGCGGCCGGACAGGTCTGTCTGGGAAATAGTCACTGATGGATTCCTTGATATCCTCCTCAAAGTCGTCTTGGACGCTTTTCAGTTCCTCCTCAGCCATATCTTCCATCATAACACTGATGGATTCTTTTAAGGTATCTTCAAGCTCTATATCGAATTCCGGGACGATTCTAACCTCATAGCCGCAGTTTTCGCAAAGCAGTTTCTCCTCTTCCAACTCCGTTCCACAATTTGGACACTTCATGCTTTACAGACTCCTCACTAGGTTACGACCCTTCCTTAAAATAATCCCGTTATCACACCTTGATTTGTAACATCAATGTTATAAGCAGCAGGATTCTTGGGAAGTCCGGGCATCGTCATAATTGCCCCTGTCAGCACGACGACAAAGCCTGCGCCAGCCGAGACATAAACCTCCCTGATATTCATGCGGAAACCTTCTGGCCTCCCCAATAACGCCGGATCGTCTGAGAGTGAATACTGTGTTTTTGCCATACATACTGGCAATGTCCCAAAGCCAAGTGCTTCTAGCTTCTCGATCTGTTTGATGGCAGCAGGTGCAAACACCACCTCTGCCGCACCATAAATCTCTTTGGCAACACATTCAATTTTTTCTGCAATTGGCATGGTATCTTCATAGAGCGGTGCAAAATGGCTCTCCTTTGTCTCCAACGTATTCAGAACCGCATTTGCAAGCTCTATACCGCCGTCACCGCCCTTTTCCCACACTTCTGAGAGCGCAAAATCACAATTTCTGTCCTCACAGAATTTTTTCACAAACGCAATTTCAGCCGGTGTGTCAGACACGAATGCATTTAGCGTCACAACCACAGGAACTTTATATTTTTGTATATTTTCAATGTGCTTCTCCAGATTTACAATACCTTTTTCAAGCGCTTCCAGATTCTCTGCATTCAAATCGCCCTTCGCCACGCCGCCGTTGTATTTGAGCGCACGTATTGTCGCCACCAGCACTACCGCATCTGGTGAAAGTCCAGCCTGACGGCACTTGATATCAAAAAATTTCTCCGCGCCGAGATCTGCGCCAAAGCCTGCCTCTGTGACGACATAGTCCGCCATTTTCAGCGCAGCTTTTGTCGCGCGCACACTGTTGCAGCCGTGTGCAATATTGGCAAACGGCCCCCCGTGAATAATCGCTGGCGTATGCTCAAGCGTCTGAATCAGATTCGGTTTGATCGCATCTTTTAACAGCGCCGCCATCGCCCCTGTCGCGTGAAGCTGCCCGGCACAGACAGGCTCGCCTGCATAATTGTACGCCACGACCATTCTGTCAAGGCGCCTTTTTAAATCCTCCATATCCTCGGCAAGACACAGTACCGCCATAATCTCTGACGCCACGGTAATGACAAAATGATCTTCACGGACAAAGCCGTCCATCTTGTTTCCCATGCCGACAACGATATTTCTGAGCACTCTGTCATTCATGTCGAGACACCGCTTCCACACAACCTGTCTGGTGTCAATTCCAAGCTCATTTCCCTGCTGGATATGATTGTCAAGCAACGCTGCGCAAAGATTATTTGCCGATGTGATCGCATGAAAATCCCCTGTAAAGTGAAGATTTAAATCCTCCATCGGCACAACCTGCGCCATGCCGCCGCCCGCGGCACCACCCTTGATGCCAAAGCAGGGGCCAAGAGACGGCTCTCTGAGCGCAATGACAGCACGCTTTCCAAGCTTGCCAAATGCCTGCCCCAGCCCGACACTTGTGGTAGTCTTTCCCTCTCCGGCTGGCGTCGGGTTAATCGCTGTCACGAGTATCAGTTTTCCATTTTTATTTGTTTCCAGCTTTTTTAAATATTCTTCGGAAATCTTTGCTTTGTATTTTCCGTATAATTCCAAGTCGTCTATTGTCATATCAAGCGCTTTTGCAACCTCTGTAACAGGATACAGTTCAGCCTCCTGCGCGATTTCGATATCTGATTTCATAGTTCTGGTTCCTCCTAGTCAAAGTTTTATTCAAAACTCCATTCAAAAAACTCCATTTAAATTCCATTCAAGTACCACTACCAATTTACCTATTTTAATAGAATACCATTTATCAACTCTACTGTCTATAAAATTATAAATGTTCTTCTATATAATTTTGGAACTGTTCCATACTCATCAGGATACGGCGGGGCTTTGTGCCCTCCTCCGCACCAACCACGCCGGCGTCCTCAAGCTGGTCTACAATGCGCGCTGCACGGTTAAATCCAATCTTAAAGACACGCTGGAGCATACCAATCGACGCCTTTTCCTTCTCTATGACAAACTTTCCTGCCTCTGCAAAATACGAGTCAAATTCGCTGCCGCCTCCTGCGCCCGCGCTGCCCGAAGCACCTGCTGAGGACTGCAAACTCTTAATCTTCTCCTCAATATCACTGCAATCTGCAACATTGCCGAGCATTTGATTCTTGAGGAAATCAACGACATCTGACACTTCTGAATCCGACACAAACGCCCCCTGCACGCGGGCAGGCTTCGTATACCCTTGTGGATAAAAGAGCATGTCTCCCTTTCCTAAAAGCTTCTCTGCGCCATTCATGTCAAGAATCGTCCTTGAATCCACGCCACTCGATACGCTAAACGCGATTCTGCTTGGCATATTTGCTTTGATTAGACCTGTGATAACATCAACCGATGGTCTTTGGGTAGCAATTACCAAGTGAATGCCGCAGGCGCGCGCAAGCTGGGCCAAACGGCAGATGCTCTCCTCCACCTCCCCTGATGCCACCATCATCAAATCCGCAAGCTCGTCTACGATAATCACGATTTGAGGCAGTTTATGTAAGGGTTCTCCGTCGGGGCTGGTCTTTCCCATCTCCGCCGCTTTATTATAGCCTTTTAAGTCACGGACATTCAAATCCGCAAACTTTTTGTATCGGTCATTCATCTCTGCAACGCCCCAGTTTAACGCCGCAGAAGCCTTTTTGGGGTCTGTCACGACAGGAATCATCAAATGCGGAATCCCATTGTACACACTCAGCTCAACTACCTTTGGGTCAATCATAATTAGCTTTACATCTGCCGGATTTGCCTTGTACAAGATGCTCATAATAATCGTATTGATACAGACAGATTTACCAGAACCCGTTGCGCCCGCAATCAATACATGCGGCATCTTTGCGATATCTGTGACTACCACCTGACCGCCGATATCCTTTCCCACCGCAAAGGCAAGGTTTGAGGAAAAATTCTGAAAATTGTCGGATTCCAGCAAATCCCGCAGTGCAACGGCGCTGGTTTCCTTGTTGGGCACTTCGATGCCAACCGCGGCTTTCCCGGGAATCGGCGCTTCGATTCGTATATCTGTCGCCGCCAGATTCAGCTTGATATCGTCTGTCAAGCCCACGATTTTGCTGACTTTTACACCCTGCTCAGGCTGCATTTCATATCTTGTGACAGAGGGGCCCTGACTGATATCTGTGATTGTGACCCGAACGCCAAAGGTCTGTAGCGTCTGCTGCAAATGAAGCGCAGTCTCCTTTAACTGATTTGCGGAATCCCCTTTTTTGCCATCGCCCTTTTTTAACAGCTCTAACGATGGGAATTGATATGGTTTGGGCGCCGCCTCCTGTGGTTCTGGTGTTATGCTGTCGTTTGCTGCTGCCTGTTCTGGCATCGCCGGCTGTACTACAGCTTCGTTCGCTGTCCTCTGCCGCTCAGATGCGCTTTCCGCCTCTGGTATGAAATGTGCCTCCGCTACCGGATGTGGTAACACGGTATCTTCTGTCACTGGCTCAGGCATACTGTTGATTGCCTCAGCATCATACTCGGCAGCTTCATATTCAGCAGATTCAAAGCCATCCCAAAACGAGCGCTCTGCCGATACACCGGGATTGTCTATAAAATAATCTGCCATTTCGCTGTCAGTTTCAATATTGCCGCTATTGTCAAATTCATTCAAACCGTCAGCTTCTCTGGCATAAAGTTCCTCATTGTACGCAGTATTATCATACAACTCCTGCCCGGAATTGTCCCGCGCAGATACTGCCAAAGGCTCCGCGCCAGTGTATTCCATCTCTGAAAATGCAGGCTCCGCATATTCTGCTTCCGCATACGCAGGCTCCGCGTACCCTGAATCTACATATTCTGCTTCCGCATACGCAGGCTCCGCATACCCTGAATCTACATATTCTGAATCCGCATATCCCGAGTCCGTATATCCCGAATCCACATACGCTGCTTCTGTATACATGGAAGCTGCCGCTTCAGGAGACACTGCTTCGTTATATGGCCGTACCTTAATCTCCTCAAATGAAGCAGCGCCTGCTGCCCCCATCTCCTCGTCTAGCAGAACGATCTCATGAATATCCTGCCGTCCTGTATTCTGAGGCATTCCAGCCTTGAGCGTAATCGCAGAACTAGACACCACGCCTCTTGCTCTCTTATCCATCCGCCTGACATTCTCTTTGGGTGGTTCTGGCTTTTCTTCTCTCACCCGTTTGGGACGCTTAGAATGCGCTTTTTCCTTGCAGGCTGGCGTTTCGTAAGCTTCATATTCATCATCGTCCTCATCGTCCTCGTAGTACTCATCATCGTCATATTCATCACGCAGGCTTTGTCTGTACTCTCTCATACGCACTGCGTCCTCTTTGGCAGTTTCAATCAAATAAGAACTCCCCTTCTTCACACCTGAGAGAAAACTTTTTTCTGTGATAAAGACAATGCAGATAATCCCGAGCACCACTACGACAAAAAGCGTTCCGCCAAAGCCCATCAGCTTGTACATGCCGTGGGCAATACTGCCAAACAATACCCCGCCCCCGGCGCGATGCTCCGACGACGTTTGAAAAAGCTCTTGAACCAGCGGGCCACCCTTGAGCATCGCCTCCTGTTTCAGCAGCATATATGCCAGCACGCCGAGCAGAAAGAACAAAATCACGCTGCTGACCATTTTGACCACCGCGATGGTGTTTCCCCTGTTGGAAATGCCAAATGCAAAGCCCACAAAAATAAAGACAGGTATGAGGTACGCCAGCAGTCCGAAAATGCCAAACATCGCATTGCTGATGCCTGTGGCTGCCGCGCCCTTTATGATTCCTGTAATACATAAAAATATAAAAATCGCAGCCGCAAAAATGACGATCAGCATAACCTCATTTTTTACTGCAATGTCAACGCTTTTTCTGGCAGCTTTTCTGCCCCTTGCCTTGGATGTTGTTTTTCTTGAGCCTCCCGCAGTGCTTCTGGATGTACTTTTTTTTGTATTTGTTCTGCTTCTTGATGCACGATTTTCTGTTGCAGATGCCATAATACTTCTCCCCCTAAATGAGTTTTACAAAGTATTATAGCACTTTTTTTGAAACTTGTCATAATTTATTTCATTTTTTTCGAACTTTTTTTCGAACCATTGTTGATGAACTCGTGCAATTTGGCAATTGCCTGCGAAATTCCGCCGATTTCGTTAATAATCCCTTCTTTGACAGCCTCCTCGCCCTCCAAGACACTTCCTACATCTTTGGTGAGCACTTCTGTCTCCATCATCAGCTCCTCATACCGCTCTTTTGAAATTCCGCAATGCGTGTGCACAAAACCAGTGATGCGGTTCTGCACGTCCCTGAAATAATTAAAAGTCTGAGGCACGCCGATTACCATTCCATTCATACGCACAGGATGCACCACCATCGTCCCCGTAGGCACAATAAATGAATAATCCGTACTCACCGCAATCGGAACACCTATGCTGTGGCTGCCCCCCAAAACCAAAGAAACCGTAGGTTTGCTGAGCGAAGCCACCATCTCTGCAATCGCAAGCCCTGCCTCAACATCGCCTCCCATAGTGTTTAGCAATAACAACACACCGTCAATCTCGTCACTGTCCTCTATGGAGGCAAGCTGCGGCAAAAGCAGTTCATACTTTGTCACCTTGGACTGGTTTCCAGCATTTTCATGTCCCTCAATCTCACCTATAATCGTAATCAGATGAATCTTGTGGTTGCTGTTATTCTCGTCTAACGTTACCTGACTCTCCTTCTCAATTTTTTCATCTTTATACTTTTGATTGTCTAATTCATCATTCTTTTCATCATTCTGCTGCGCCATCTTGGCTACCTCCCTAATACATAATTATTTTCTGCTTTCGCTGCTGACATCTTCCTTTGGACGCTCGTGTCAAATCGAGTAGACAAGATTTATCTTGACTACTCGCGCGCCGGACGCAGGCAGCTTTTGCTGCATATTTCCTTTCTGCGTGCAATCGAGTAGACAAGATTTTTCTTGGCTACTCGCGCGCCGAGCGTCCGTCAGCTTCTGCTGACATCTTCCTTTGGACGCTCGTGTGCACAAAAAAGACTCCCATATTCAGGAGTCCTTTTTAGTATGTACATTTATATGATTTTTTTATTCAATATCAAAATAATCTTTGCCGGTCAAATCTCTCACATCATAGTCATCATCTTTACCAGTAGGTTCAAACGCATAATCCATCTCTTTATGTTCTCTGCGTTTCGGGACTGGCAGCGGGTTTTCGATATACTGGACTTTATTGTCCACCAAATCATCATACCGGATTTCTTTCATGGAAGTATCTGGCAAAATGCCCGCGCTCCCGTCTGGTGCCTCCTCCTCTGGCGCATCTGGCAGCAGAGGATTTGGCGTCTGTTTGATCATGCCGCTTTGCTTCACTGCATTTTTTTTGAAAAACAAACTGATAATCAACACCACCACCGTACACGCAAGCGCAGCAAGCAAAAGCTGCATATGAAATACCGTCACTTTCGAGAGACTTTCAATATACATCGGTAAAAGCGCAAGAATAAGACCTCCGGCAAACCCCCAAAACCTGTTTGCCAGCTTCCTGAGCATGATATATACCAGTAAAATCGTAAGCACCTGATACAATATATTCAGATAGACACCTGCGACCGTAAAATTTCCAAAAATCAGAAACGCCAGATACAAGTTACAAATATAGAAGGCTTCTATATGGAATCCATCTGCAAAAGCAGTTTGTAAGCCGTTTGTATCAAGGCTTACTTTTGCTGCATTATAAATATCTTCGCTGATATTTACTTCCGCCATCAAGGTATTTACATAATAAATTCTTACAAGAACAGCGATACTTGACAGAATGATGATCAACAAACCTGTCAGCCAACTTTTTTTATTCATACGCGATTCATACTCAAATATGTGCAAGGGCCTGCTCTATATCCGCGATAATGTCATCAGCATTTTCTATTCCTACTGAAAATCTGATTAAATCCGGCTGAACACCCGCCTCGATTAACTGCGCATCATTCATCTGCCTGTGGGTATGGCTCGCCGGATGTAGAACGCATGTTCTAGCATCTGCCACATGTGTCACAATCGCAGCCAGCTTCAAATGGTCCATAAAGGATACACTGACCTCTCTGCCGCCCTTTAATCCAAAGGAAATGACACCACAAGTACCATTTGGCATGTATTTTTGCGCCAGCTCATAATACTTATTTCCTTTTAAGCCCGGATAGTTTACCCATGCCACCTTGTCATTCTGCTCGAGCCATGATGCCACCTTCAAGGCATTTTCACAATGTCTTGGAACTCTTAAATGCAGCGTTTCGAGACCAATATTGAGCAAAAAGGAGTTCATTGGAGAGGGAATCGACCCCAAATCCCTCATAAGCTGGACTGTCGCTTTTGTGATATAAGCGTTCTTTCCAAATTTTTCAGTGTAAGTTACCCCGTGGTATGACTCATCTGGTGTCGTCAGGCCATGAAATTTGTCGCCGTACTTTGTCCAGTCAAAATTGCCCGAATCAACAATCGCACCGCCTACGCACATCGCATGCCCGTCCATATACTTTGTCGTGGAATGTGTGATAATATCAACGCCAAACTCAAACGGACGGCAGTTGATCGGTGTCGCAAATGTATTATCTACAATCAGCGGAACACCATGTGCATGTGCAACCTTCACAAATTTATCAAAATCCAACACCACCAGCGCGGGATTGGCAATAGACTCTGCCACAACACATTTTGTATTATCCTGAAATGCTTGATTCAAAGTCTCCTCGTCGGCATCGGGATCTACGATCGTGCATTCAATTCCCATCTTTTTCATGGTGACGGTCAGCAGGTTAAAAGTTCCGCCATAGACGGTGGAGGATAACACCACATGATCGCCTGCCTCACAGATATTAAACACTGCATAGTAATTTGCTGCTTGTCCTGAAGAAGTCAGCATCGCTGCCACGCCGCCCTCTAACGCGCAGATTTTTTCTGCGACCATATCATTTGTAGGATTCTGTAATCTAGTATAAAAATACCCTTCTTTTTCAAGATCAAACAACTTTCCCATCTCGTCTGAAGTCTCGTATTTATAGGTTGTTGACTGATAGATTGGCAGCACTCTTGGCTCTCCATTTTTTGGCTGCCAGCCCGACTGTATACATTTTGTCTCAATAGAATATCCCTTGCTCATGTTGCTAACTCCTTTTCATATGATATACCATACATTTTATTCATTTGCTCTTTCTGATGTAGTATACCATAAGATTCGGTTCAGTTCAATATTGCCCGCTGTATCTCATACCAGTTTTGTTCCTATTTTTCTACATTTACCATCTGTATTCGACAATCTCCTCCAGCGGTTTTCGCGGACGCCGGGGCGGCGCTTCATCTGGATAGCCTACTGCGACTTCTTCGATCATAGATTGACTGCATTTTCCTTCTCCCTTATATCAAAAATTATAATTCCCTGCCTGTACATGCCACATCTTTGCATACTTACCATTTTGCGCTAAAAGCTGCTCATGGGTTCCCTCCTCGATGATTTCACCTTTTTCCAGCATAATAATGCGGTCCGCATCTCTTGTGGTAGACAGCCGGTGGGAAATATAGAATACCGTCTTATTTCGTGCAGCTTCCTGCATCGCTTTGTTTAAATTATATTCTGCAATAGGGTCTAGCGCACTGGAAGGCTCATCCATCACTAAAATGTCCGCCTGCTTGTAAAAGGCTCTGGCGATGGCAACTTTCTGGCTCTCTCCACCGGACAGATTCACGCCGCTCTCGTCAAACTCCGAGGTAATTGATGTATACAGTCCTTTGGGAAGTGTTTCCAAGCGCTCACCAAAACCACTGTTGTATAGCGCCTGACTGACAGCCTCCTCTTCCTTTTTTATGTTCTCTATCTCGTCCAACACGACGTTCTCCATCAGTGTTGCATCGTACATCTTGAAATCCTGAAACACTACGCCAAAACGCTTATGATAGTCGTCCAAATTGTGCTGCGCAATATTTTTATCATGATAAAAAATCGTGCCGCCTGTGGGATCATACAGCCTCATCAACAGCTTAATAAGTGTTGTCTTACCAGCGCCATTATAGCCTACAATTGCTATTTTTTCGCCGGAATTTACCTGTAGCGTAATATCCTTTAACACCTCCGGCGAATCCTCCGTATAGCGGAAGCTGACATGCTCAAAACGTATTGTTCCCAAATCTACAGGTAAGCTTTCTCCCACATCATGCTTGATCTTCGGCTCATACATCAGAAAGCTTCTGATCTTGTCAATGTACATGCTGTTTTCGCTTGCCTTAGGTATCATCTCGACAAAACCATTCATGCCTTTTCGCAGACTGCCTGTACGGTTAAACAAAACTACTGCATTACTGTAATCAATGGTATGTAACACTGCTGCCTGAAATATCAAGTACGTTATATAAAGTCCATCTAAAATAAAATTCCCAGCCAAATACCCCTGTTCAAAAAGCAGCCCTGTACGCTTCCTGCAAGCCTTTTTCTGCACTTCAATCATCTCCCCATTCGCCTGTATAAAGTCCTGCTCCATAAGCTCTGCCGTTCTAGGGTATAAACGCAGCTCCTTCGCATAATCGCTCAGATAAAAAATTCGGCTCACATAATTTCGCTTGCGTTCCAATGGATTTGTTTGTATCCGCACTTTGTAATTTAGCTTGTTCAATACCTTTGCAAACAAAAAATTAAGCACAAAGGACGCCAAGACAAATAAAATTCCCGCAGCATCTGTTACAAGAAAGAATACGCCCGTTGTCAGCATAATTGTAACACTTTGTATAAAAGAATTAAGCAATGCCAAAAAGCGTTCGATCGAACTCTCCGCCTCAGACACAGACAAAACAAACTCATTATAATAATTGGGTTCGTCATAACATTCCAAATCAATCTCAGCCGCCTTATGATACATTTGGTCCTTTAACGCCTGATAGAGCTTGGGTCTTGCACATAATGATAAGCTATGAATATAGTACCCATCTGGTACGATTGCTATCATATAAGCTAATAATACGATGCCTACTACAATCAATGCTTTATAAAAAGGTTCTCCATATTCTGCACATTTTAATACATAGCGGACAGCTATCGTATGTTCCAAAAAGATCAGAAACGGGTTTCTAAAAGCATCATATATAGAATATAACATAAATCCCGGCGCTGTACGAAAACAAAGCCGCCAAAGAAACAGATGATTTTTGAATACTTTTCTCACACGATCTCCTCCTTTGTCATTGCAAAGATTCCTCTGTCTATTTCAGAGGAGGATACCGCCAGATAGTTCTCTGCCTGCTTTTTATACATATCTGCATAGAGCCCCTGCCGCTTCATCAGCATGTTATGCGTCCCCTCTTCTTTGACCATTCCGTTTTCCAGCATGAACACCCAGTCTGCATTCTGGACAGAGGATAATCTATGAGAAATAAACAATACCGTCTTTTCCTTACTGCTTTTCAGCATATTGTCAAACAGCTCATATTCCGAAATAGGATCTAATGCACTGGAGGGTTCATCGAATATCTTTACAGGACATTGTCTCACAAAGGCTCTGGCAACCCCGATTTTCTGGTACTGGCCGCCGGACAGCACCACGCCGTCCTCGCTAAATTCCTTCGTCAAAACCGTATCCATACCCTTTGGCAGCGACATGACCTTATCATAGACACCTGCCAGCCGCAAGGCTTCCTCTACGCGTTCTCTGTCGCCTTCCTCCGCCTTCTGCATCAGCACATTCTCCACTACCGGCAAAGAAAAAATGCGGCAATCCTGAAACGCCGTTGCAAACAACGCTCTGTATTTTTGTAAATTGTATTCCTTAATATTTCTGCCATTGCAGAAAATCTCTCCCTCCGTGGGGTCATAAAAACGCATCAGCAGCTTAATAATTGTTGACTTTCCTGCGCCGTTATGTCCCACTAAAGCATAGGTTTTTCCACCCCGGATTTCAAAGGAAAAATGACGCAATACTTGTTTCTCTTTATAGCAAAAGCTCACATTGCAAAACTCAATACTCTGAATTTCTGTTCCGGGGTCCTCCCCTTCGTAATCCTCCGGTATCACTTCCTCATACTCCAGAAAAGTCCGCAGATTCCACACAAAAAGTCCGTTTTTAAAACCCTTCATCAAGGATTCTGTAAACCCAATTAATATCCATGTAGTAGATACCATCATACTGGTAATCACCGAAAGTTCCGCCAGTGAGATCGTATGGCTTACCAAAGCCCTGTAAGCTCCGTAGATCAACAGCCCCTCAAAAATAAAGCTAAACGTAAATATGACACGCAGCCAGTGGAAAACCATACCTTTTTTCGTGTACTTACGGGTACACTGAATAAGCCCCTGTATGGCCTCCTGATAGTTTCTTTGCATCAATGCAAACGCACTGGTCAGACGTATTTCCTTCGCATAATCCGTCATGTACATGACACGGTTTACATACGCTATTTTGCGGTTATAGGGAACCATATCCTTGTTTCGCTCAAAGTCTATCTTCCCCAAGACTTTGTTGAAGCAAAAGTTCCCCAGAATAGGAAACCCTATAAATAGTACTGCATACCTGTCCACTTCTAAAAGAAATAGAAATGCTGCAACGGACGCCATCACCCCAAATACAATCCCCCAGATCACATCTACTGTTTCTATAAGACGCTCATCTGCCTTCTCCATGGCCAACGTGTATTTGTTATAAAATTCGCTGTTTTCGTAGCAGGATAGTTCTACATTTCTGGACTTTCGAAACAACTTTTTGCTCAGTTCCCTGTTCACAATAATGGTTGTAATCGGTGTCACTGTTCCATCTACATAACTGTTATATAGGGAGATGCTTGCAAATACAGCCACTGTGACCCCGATAAATATCATAATTGCAGAAAATTCCTGCTCTGTCTCCAATGCATTCATCACAAAACGCATAAAAAAGGCACTGTAAAATAGCCACTCAAAATATCCTAAGAACCGGATAATAGCTTTATGCAATACTTGTCTGGGACATATCTGCCACATAAGCCGCAGTGCATATAAATTGTTATGAAACGCCTCTTTTCCTTTGTTCATTTCGTTCTCACCCCCAATCAAAATATATTTGTATTATACAAAAGAACAATACTATTTACCACCAACATGAAAGTGCTTTTTGGCACCTTCCAGTTGCAATCTAAAAAACCTTACCGACACCCCGCACATCTCAACTAATATCAGTAAGGTCTTTCATTTCTTTACACAATCTTTACACAATCGCCTTCTTCGGGCATTTCTCCTTGCACGCCCCGCAGCCAGTGCACTTGCTCTGGTCAATGTGTGCATGGAAATCTGTCACGGTCACTGCCTCTGACGGACACACCTTCACACAGAGACTACACCCGATACACCCTGTCTGGCATGCTTTCATGGTAACAGGCCCCTTGTCCTTAGAGCTGCACGCCACCACCGCTTTTGCATCATAGGGAATCAGCTCTATAAGCTGTTTGGGACACGCAGCTACACACTTGCCGCACGCCTTGCACTTCTCCTTGTCAACCTTTGCGATACCGTTTACAATGTGAATCGCATCAAACGGACAGGCACTCACACAATTGCCATATCCCAGACACCCATAATTGCAGGATTTTGCACCGCCATCTGGCACATAACGAACCATTCCACAGTCCTCAACGCCTGTGTACTCATAGATTTTTGTCGTCTTGTCACAGTCCCCTGCGCATTTCACAAACGCTGTCATTCTGACAGACTCTCCCGCCTCAACACCCATGATGGCGGCAATCTTTTTGCCGACTGGCTCGCCGCCGACTGGACAGGCATTGACTGGCGCCTCACCCTTTGCGATCGCTGCCGCCAGACCTGAGCAGCCGGGATACCCACAGCCGCCGCAATTATTTCCGGGAAGAACGCCCAGCACAGCCTCCTCCTTCTCGTCCACAGCCACTTTAAATACAATACTTGCAATGCCGAGGAAAATGCCCAGAAATAAACCTACACCGCCCACAACGACCACGGCAGTCACTATTGCCGATATATTCATATACTACTCCTTTCCTCACTACAGCAATCCCGAGAATCCACAGAAGGCTATTGCCATCAATCCCGCCGTGATCAGCACGATCGGCATTCCCTTGAAGGACTCTGGTATGTCATTGTACTCCATTTTTTCACGGATTCCAGCCAGAATCACAATCGCAATCAAAAATCCAACTGCGGTAAATAACCCGCTTGCGATGCTAAAGCCAATTCCATAATTTTTCTGTACATTTGTCAGCGCAATACCCAGCACCGCACAGTTTGTCGTAATCAATGGAAGATATACACCAAGCGCCTGATACAGACTGGGCACATACTTTTTCAAAAACATCTCTACAAACTGAACTAGCGCCGCGATAACCAAGATAAAGACAATGGTCTGCAAATACTTGATATCAAAAGGCACCAAGATGCATTGATAGATTACAGCCGCCACACCAGAAGCAATCGTGATGACAAAGATTACGGCGCCTCCCATGCCAACTGCGGTATCTACCTTCTTGGATACGCCGAGGAAAGGGCAAAGTCCCAAAAACTGACTGAGCACGACATTGCTCACCAGCGAGGAGCTGATCATCAATATTAACAAATCCTTAACCACATCCAGCATTTCTTATCCCTCCCTCTTCTGATTTGCTTTTGCGTCCGCAACAGACCCGGGCGCGCCGTCCACATCGACAAACCGGTGCGCACAACCACTGTCAGAACAGCTTGCACAGTCAGAGCTGCAACCTGACTGGATTTTGTCCACATTCTGTCCTTTTTCCTGCATCTTTCTCTTGACGCGGTTCTGCAAAGCCGTCAGTGCCGCCAGCACGAAAAACGCGCCGGGTGCAAGCACAAAAATACTGATTGGTACATACTCGATCGGCTCTGCCAATCCGAATACGGACGAAATGCCGCCAAGTACCTTATTGATCACTGGTATGCCAAAAAACTCGCCAGCACCCAAAAGCTCTCTCACAGCACCGATTGCCGTGAGTGCCACCGTAAACCCAAGTCCCATGCCAAGACCGTCAAATATGGACGGAATCACAGGGTTCTTGGAGGCAAAGGACTCTGCCCGCCCCAAGATGATACAGTTTACAACAATCAGTGGAATATATAATCCAAGCGCCGAATAGAGACTGGGAATGAACCCCTCTAACAATAACTCCACCATCGTCACAAAGGAAGCCACGATGACGATAAATGCAGGGATTCTCACCCTGTTTGGTATAATGTGTCTCAGCAGTGAAATAATGGCATTGCTCAGCACCAACACTGCTGTCGTCGTCAAGCCCATGCCAAGACCATTGACAGCTGATGTTGTCACCGCCAATGTCGGACACATGCCAAGCGCCAGCACAAAGGTAGGGTTTTCTTTCACAAGCCCATTGAAAAAGATTTCCATAGAGCCTTGCCTTGCTTCATTGTTGATGTCACTCATCTATGCCACCTCCCGCTTCTGATAATACTGAATGAAAGAACATCAAGCCGCCATTCACGCCGTTTACGATCGCGTTGGTGGTGATCGTCGCGCCGCTGATCACGTCAATCTCACTGTCATTTGCCGCGCCAGATTTTGTGTATGTAAAGCTTTCCACCTGCTTGTTCTCAAACTGTGGCACCAGCACATCACCCGCTTTCATGCCGAGTCCCGCTGTCTCCGAGATACTTAACAGCGAGATACCGTTGAGTGTGCCGTCGAGCGTCACGCCCATCGAAAACTGGATATCACCGCCATAACCCTCATGGTCTGTCACCGTGATCACATAGCCTAGCAACTGCCCGGAACCATCAAGCGCCTGCATCACCTCATTAATATCCATATTAAGGTCACTCCCGCTCATAAAATACGCCGTAGGACCATCCTCTGCCGCCAAAGCCTCAAAGACTTCCGCCTCTGCAAAAACCTCCTTGCACGCCGCCGCCTTTGCCTTTGCTTTCTGCTCTGCGATAGGCGCCTTCGTGACATCATACACAAATCCCAGCAATAGCCCTGCCGCAAGCGTGATCACAAAGAGAATGAGCGCATCTTTGATCATTGATTTCTTTTCGTTATCCATACTACGCAGCCTCCTTTTTTGTTTTCTTTTTACCAAAGGCAGTAGGCTTTGTCACTTTCTCGATCAATGGCACCAGCAGATTTCCTAAGATAATCGCATAGGAGACACCCTCCGCTGACGGTCCAAAAATTCTGAAAATACCTGTCATAATACCTAAAAAAATGCCGAACACATACTGTCCGTTTTTCGTGATTGGTCTTGTGACATAATCTGTCGCCATGAAAAATGCGCCCAGCATCAGACCGCCGCCTGCAAGCTGCGCCACAATATAGTCAAGCTCCAGCCCATGCCCGCTAAAGAGCACTATAAACACAACAAAACTAAGAATATAGGACCCCGGCACGCGCAAGTCGATCACCTTCATCACCAGCAAAAACGCTGCGCCGATCAAAAGCGCGATCATGCTTGTCTCGCCAATTGTTCCAGCTGTGCGGCCAATGATCATGTCAATCAGTTCTGGTGCGCCCTCACCTGCCTTGATTGCCGCAAGCGGCGTTGCGCCCGTATAAGCATCACAATCAAAATTCGTCATGATAGACGTAAACGATATGATCAGAAAACATCTGGCGCCAAGCGCAGGATTCATAAAATTCTGTCCCAGACCGCCAAAGAGCATCTTTACGACAATGATCGCAAACACTCCGCCGATCACACCGACCCACAAGGGTGCTTCCGGCGGCAGATTCAATGCCAGTAGCAACCCCGTGACCACCGCTGAAAAATCCCCGATTGAGATTTCCTTCTTCATACATCTGTCATATATGTACTCGGACAGCACCGTTGCCGACACAGTGATCATCACCAAAAACATCGCATGCATACCGAAATTAAATATCCCAAATATCGTCGCCGGAAGCAGCGCAAGCGCCACGTACTGCATGATGCGCGACGTTGTATCCTTCGAGCGTATATGTGGGTTTGATGATACCTTAAACATTTTTTCCACGTCCGTCCCTCCCTATTTCTTCCTCTTTCCGAGAATCGTTTTCCGCATGGATTTGATCGACTGGGTAAGCTGGCGTTTTGCTGGACAGACAAAACTACAGCAGCCGCACTCGCAGCACTCCATCCCGTCATTTGCGACAAAGGCTTCCTCATCCCCATGCTGTGCAAGAACAGCAAGCTTTCGTGGAACGATTCTTCCCGGACAGGCATCTACACAGCGCCCACAATTGATACAGGGACTCGGTGCCATCGCAGACACTTCATCCTTCGTCAAGCATAAAAGTGCAGAAGCCGTCTTTGTCGTCGGCACATTCAAATCAAACAATGCAAATCCCATCATCGGACCGCCTGAAACCACCTTTTCTGGCTCGGTCTTAAAACCGCCTGCCTCCTCGATCAAATCATGATAATTCATACCAATCCGTACATAGAAGTTCCGCGGATCATTGACAGCATCACCTGTTACAGTGACAATCCTGTTCATCAGCGGCTTTCCCTCCGCAACCGCGTGATAAACCGCCACAATCGTATCGACATTGTCAACAACACAGCCTGCATCTGCCGGAAGCATCGAAGAATTGATCTCCCTGCCTGTCGCAGCATAAATCAACTGACGCTCCGCACCCTGCGGATATTTTGTTTTCAACGCCTTTACTGTTATTTTACTCTCCCGTTCTGTCAGCCGTGTCAGAAGTTCTATACAGTCTGGTTTATTGTCCTCCACTGCCAGAATCCCCTGTGCATGGTCAAACAGCCGGAGAATGATCTTCAGTCCGTCGATCAGCTTCTGCGGCTCCTCCAGCATTCTGCGGTAATCCGAAGTCAGATATGGTTCGCACTCCGCACAGTTTGCTATCACATATTCTATTTTTTCCGGCTCTTTGGGAGACAGCTTCACATGGGTTGGGAAACCTGCGCCGCCCATACCTACCACACCTGCCTCCTTGATCAACTCCAGAATTTCCTTTTTGTTTAGTTTTTCAGGATCATGTGCAGTGTACTCGACTTCCTCCAAGAGTCCGTCATTATCAATGATAATAGAATTGACCAGATCGCCCGTAACAACACGTCTGGGCTCTATGGTTTTGACTGTACCAGACACCGTCGCGTAGATCGGTGCCGAGACAAATCCTCCCGCCTCCGCAATTTTTTGACCAGCGAGTACTTTGTCCCCCTTTTTCACCACCGGCACTGCCAGCGCGCCAATATGCTGACTGAGTGGATACACCATTTCGCCTTTCGGCACAATGGTTCTCATGGGCTTATCCTTTGACAGTTCTTTGCCTTCATAGGGATGTACGCCGCCTCGAAATGTTAGTTTTGCCATTTCCGCTCCTTCTTTCCTTTTTATTTTGATGAAAACATCAAACACGCTAGATATATTATACTATCTTTTTATCATAATTTCACTAATTTTTACGAAAATATAATATTTTTTGTATTATTTTATTGCATTATTCCTAGAGCATGTTTCTGCGCGCTCTAGCATCTTGATTTGCTTCTTTTGCAACAATGATACAAAAATATTTTGGGCGGGATAGATATTTGACATCAGATAGTACATGTGATAAGTTATATTTATAGAAAATTTGCAGTTATTGGCATTCAGAAAGGATTATGCGGTTCACCACTATGAAATGCATTCAAAAAAGCCTAGGAATTTTATCCCCCAAATATCCGATCGAAAATTTGTGTATTCCCCGACAAACACTTTTCATTGATATAGAGACTACCGGACTGTATGTGCACAGCTCGAATCTGTATATGATTGGCTGTGCTTATCTCGACGAAACGCCCGACAAACCTGCGTGCTGGCGCACAATTCAGTGGTTTGCAACCAATTACGAGGAGGAAGTTCATGTTCTGAACGCCTTTGTGACATTTTCCAAGGCATACCGCTATCTGATACATTTTAATGGAAACCAGTTTGATATTCCCTATCTTCAAAATAAGATGCAGCAGTACAATATTCCGTTTCGCTTTGACGAATTTGAGGGAATTGATATCTACAGGCGCATTGCGCCCTACAAGACGTTCCTAAAACTTCCTGACTGCAAACAAAAAACTATCGAAAATTTTGTCACCGCCACTGTTCGGGAAGATCAATTTACAGGCGGCGAATTAATTGACGTATATCATGAGTATGTACTCCATCATGATGAAGAGAAAGAGCACTTTCTCCTGCTTCATAACGAGGAGGATCTCAAAGGAATGCTTGAAATCGCTGCCGCTCTCGCCATTCCTGACTTATTCCGCCTTCCAGTCACTGTCACGAGAGTTCAGGCAAACTATTACAAGGATGTCAATCAAAAACAGTGTTCCGAAATTATCATGAACCTCAAACTTCCTACAGCCCTGCCGACAGAATTGTCCTACGGGGCAAATGGCTGTTATTTCAACGGCTGTGGTATAGACGGCAAACTGCGTGTTCCCGTCTATGAAGGCGAGCTAAAATATTTCTATTCCAATTACAAAGAATATTATTATCTTCCAAAAGAGGACACTGCTATCCACAAGTCTGTCGCCTCCTTTGTAGACAAGACTTACCGCAAACAGGCGACTGCAAGAACCTGTTATACCCGCAAAATATCTACCTATCTCCCGCAATGGGAAGTCCTGTTTACGCCATTTTTCAAGAGGGATTACGATGACAAGGACTTGTTCTTTGAACTGACCGATGAATTAAAAACGCAGCGTGAAGCTTTTAATGTGTATGCACATCATATTTTTGAAATGATGGGGGCGTCTCAATCGAGCAGAAAAGATTCATCGTGTTCAATCAAGTAGGGAAATTTTACCTTCCCCTGCTCGCCGCACGACACTTTTGCGGCTTATTTCCTCTGTACGGGTCTGTGCATAAAAAACCCAGAATGATTCATAAAAATCTTCTGGGTTTTTATAAGAACTATTTATTCTTAATATAGAAGAAAGAATTTTTTCTCTCATAGTTAATCTCTTTATAGTTCATAATCTGTTCCGTGCTTCCTATAAACAGAATGCCTTCCGGCTTTAATGCGGTATTGAACTTGCGGAACACCTCATCTTTTGCCTCCTCCGTAAAATAAATCAATACGTTTCGGCATACGATCAGATCACATCTGTCTGGATAGGGATCTTTTAACAGATTGTGCTGTTTGAACTGCACCCTTGATTTGATATCATTAGAAATCTGGTAAGAAGGCCCTACCTTGGTGAAATATTTCTTTTTGAACTCATCTGGCACTGATGCGATGCTCTTCTCATTATATAAACCAGTTTTCGCCTTCTCGATCACCTGCTTGTCAATATCCGTAGCGATAATATTAATGTGATTCAGTGGTATATGTTTGGAAAATGCCATTACAAGGGAATATGGTTCATCTCCCGTAGAACATGCTGCACTCCAAATTTTCAGATTTTTGCCAAACCGCCCGATCAACTCTGGTATAATCTCTTTGTCCATCAGTCTCCACTGCTCAGGATTTCTGTAAAACTCTGATACATTGATGGTAAGATAATTGACAAAATCATCAAAGACAACCTTATCATCTCTTAGCTTTGCGACAAATTTGTCGTAACCTGTCACTTTATGTTTCGCAATCAGTGTGTCAATCCGACGCTTCATCTGTTTTTCTTTGTACGCATTCAAATCTATCTTGGTCAGTGCAAAAACTTCTTTTTTGAAATATTCATAATCAAATGCCATGAGTATTCCCCTTTCTCTATTTTTATTTTTCCTTGCACACTCCCTAATTATGTACTGATTATCAGCACATACACGCGAATAAACGAATATGATACCAGAGTCAGACACTCCGATATCATATCCATATTTACACCTATTTTTATTCAGCGTCCTCTGCTTCCTGCTTTGCAATCACTGCATCTATATCCACAGATACAACATCCGAATCATCCTCTGATGACGCTACAGGAGCTGCCTCCTTTGCTGTATCCGGTACGAGCAATGCCTTGATGCTGAGGCTGATTTTCTTGCCTTCCTCATTGAAATCAACAACCTTTGCGGTCACTTCCTGCCCTACAGACAGTACATCAGACGGCTTTTCGATGTGCTCTTTTGCAATCTGAGAGACATGAAGCAATGCATCAATACCCGGCTCAAGCTCTACGAATGCGCCAAAGTCCGTCATTCTGGCAACCTTACCTGTCACTTCGTTGCCAACCGCATACTTGGTCGATGCGTTCTTCCAAGGATTTGAATCATCAAACTTCAATGACAATGCCACTTTTGTTCCATCAATATCTTTGATCAATACCTTCAAAGTCTCACCAACTTTGAATACCTTCTTTGGATTCTCGACACGTCCCCATGACATCTCTGAGATATGAAGCAGACCATCAACGCCGCCAAGGTCGATAAATGCACCAAAATCTGTAACATTCTTAACAGTACCTTCAATGACATCACCTGCGCTGATCTTTGCAAATAACTCTTTCTGCATCTCAGCTTTCTTGGCAACGATAAGCTGCTTGCGATCACCGATGTATCTTCTTCTCTTAGGATTATATTCACTGATCACAAATTCTATGTCCTGTCCGGCATACTTGTTCAGATCTTTCTCGTATACATCTGAAACAAGGCTTGCTGGAATGAAGATTCTCACTTCATCAACCACAACGCTCAAGCCGCCGTCCAATACCTGTGATACCTTCGCTGTCAATACTTCTCTGTTGTTGTACGCTTCTTCAATTCGCTTGTTGCCTCTGTCGGCAGCAAGTCTCTTGTAGGTTAAGAGCACCTGCCCCTCACCATCATTGACTTTGAGAACCTTAACCTCCATCTTGTCACCAGGATTCAGGATTGCTGTAAGGTCAACGTTCGGTTCATTGGTGTACTCGTTACGTGTAAGAATACCATCTGACTTGTAACCGATGTTAAGGATTGCTTCATCAGGCTTAACGTCGATGACTGTACCTTCAATTACCTCTCCTGTATGAATAGTTTTTAATGATTCTTCTAACATTTGTTCAAAAGTTAATTCTGACATAATTTTGAACCTCCTCAATTATTTTGTTTGGGGTAGAAGCCCCCGCTGTGATGCCCACCAGTTCTACAGAATTAGGTAAATCTAATTGCAGGTCGTCCAGTGTTTGTATATAGTAAGTATTCTCACATTCACATTTGCATAATTCATAAAGCTTACGTGTGTTTGAACTGTGAGTACCACCTATCACAATCATCACGTCAGCTTTAGAAGCTAATTCCACCGCTTCCTTCTGACGTTCTTCTGTTGCATTGCATATAGTATTCGCAACAATTATATCATAACCTTTTTTTCGAAAAATTTCAACTAAATCTTGAAATTTCTTGTAGTTAAATGTCGTTTGCGACACAATAAATAGTTTTTCGTCTTTTTTCGTACAAAATTCCTCTGCCTGCTCCTTTGTTTCAACCACTGTCACAGGTTCGGACGCCCATCCTTTAATACCAATCACCTCAGGATGCTGCTCATTTCCAATGATAATGATATGCCGTCCTTTTGCGGAGGTTCCATTGATCAGACGGTGAATGTGACTGACAAACGGGCATGTCGCATCAATGCATTCCAGCCCCTTTTCGTGAATAAGCTCATACGTTTTGCGTGGAACGCCATGTGCGCGTATGATAACCGTGCCTTCCTCGGGCTTGAGTGTTTCACGATCCATACAGCGAATACCCTCTTCGTCCTCGATCACTTTTACGCCTCGTTCCTCCAAAGCCTTCACCACTTCTTCGTTGTGGACGATCGGACCGTATGTATGAATTGTCTTTCCTGTCTCCAACTGCTCATACACTGCATCGACTGCCCGTTTAACACCAAAACAAAATCCTGCGGATTTCGCCACCACCACTTCCATCACTCGGCTCCTTTGTCACATAAATCTATAATGGCATCTGCCACCTGCTCGATCGTCAGCTTCGACGAATCCACAAGCACTGCATCCTCCGCCTGCATCAGCGGTGAGAGTTCACGGTGCATATCCTGATAGTCGCGGTCTATAATATCTTTCTCTATCACGTCAAGGTCGCATTCCTGCCCCTTTGCTTTTAACTCCTCATAACGGCGCACTGCTCTCACGCGGCTGTCAGCAGTCAAATAAACCTTCACATTGGCGTCCGGCAGCACACACGTACCGATATCTCTGCCGTCCATGACAACATTTTCCTTCTTCGCAAGCGCCTGCTGTAATTCCACCAGTTTCTTGCGCACCTCCTTGTTGCCGCTGCTCGCAGATGCCATCTTGCCGACTTCCTCCGTGCGTATCAGTCCGTTTACATTTCTGCCGTTCAGCCACACGATTTGTTCATTATTCTCATAAGTGATCGTCACCTCAACCTCTGCGGCTGCCGCACTGATTTTCTCCTGTGCACTGGCACTGATTCCCTGTTCGATAAAATACAGTGCCATCGCGCGGTACATCGCGCCTGTATCCACATAAATATATCCTTTTTTCTTTGCAATCAGTTTGGCGATTGTACTTTTCCCTGCCCCAGCAGGTCCATCTATAGCAATACTATAACTCATTTTAATAGTTTCTCCTAACATCTATAAAATATGTACTATTTTTATGTACTTTTTACTCGCAGGCCGCCGCTGCGCTCGTGCCCGCCAGATATCCCGTAGACCACGCAATCTGAAGATTGAAGCCGCCTGTGAGCGCGTCAAGGTCCAGCACCTCCCCCGCAAAATATAATCCTTTCACCAGTTTGGATTCCATTGTGGAGGGAGAGACTTCGTTTGTCGCCACACCGCCCTTTGTAATCACTGCTTCATTGTAATCCCTCAGCCCAGTAATCGTAAGCTCTATCTGTTTGATCGTCTGCACAAAACGCTCACGTTCTTCTTTCGTAATCTCATTGACCCGCTTGTCAGGATCTATATTAGAAAGAACAGGCATCAGTGGTATTAGTTTTGCCGGAAAAAGGCTGTTTATTACATTTTTAAACTGTTTGTTTTTATTCTCGTCAAATTCTCTGAGAACACGCTTGTCAAGCTGTTCCTTGGTGAGCGCTGGCTTCAAGTCAATCAACAGCTTCGCCTCCCCGCTGCAATTGCCATTCCCACATGCCTTGTGGACATAATGACTGCTCGCACTCAAAATCAGCGGGCCGCTAACACCATAGTGTGTGAATAACAGCTCACCAAAATCCGAATAAATTTGTTTTCCGTCAACCACTACAGACGCCTGCACATTTTTGAGCGAAAGCCCCTGTAACTGATGGCACCATTCTTCCTTGACTGCAAACGGCACCAGCGCCGGCATCGTCGGTACGATCTGATGTCCGCATTCCTCTGCAAAGCGGTATCCATCTCCCGTTGAGCCTGTCAGCACATAAGAGCAGCCGCCTGTCGCCAGAATCAGCTTATCTGCCTGCATCACAGACTGTCTCCCTGTTGTTTTGTCATACAGCTCAAGCTGTGATACCTTCACATGGTATCTTTGCTTTTTTTTGCCGCTTTGTTTTTTTTCCTTCCCGCCTTCTATGTTCTCTTCGATTGGCAGATTTTTTATCTTTTTTACTTCTGTATTCAGCAGCACTGTCACACCGCTTTTCCTGATCGTCTGCTCTAGCGCCCTGATAATATCGGAGCTATGATCTGATTTGGGAAATACGCGCTGTCCCCGCTCGATTTTTAGCGGACAGCCTGCTTGTTCAAAAAACGCCATGACTGCATGATTGTCAAAGCCATATACAGCACTGTACAAAAATTTTGCATGGTCCATCACATTCTGAAAAAAGTCTGTAACTTCACAGGCATTCGTCACATTACATCTGCCTTTGCCTGTGATAAACAGCTTCTTGCCAAGCTTTTCATTCTTTTCAATCAAGACAACATTCTGCCCTGTACCTGCGGCAGCCACCGCAGCCATCATTCCCGCCGCACCGCCGCCTATAATTATGATATCTGCCATACTTCCAGTTATCTCTTCCTCCGCCGGGACATTTGTGCCTGCAACGGTATATTGAGCATTTCCTCATCTATAAAATTAATCTCATCTTTTAAATATACTTGATAATTGTCCCACGCATACTCAAGTGATTCCAGATTCTTTCGGACCTCATCAGGTCTTTTCAGACACAGCGTTACAACAAGTGCATTGATCACACTCAGCGGCGCCACAAGCGAATCTACAATAGACACCATGTCACTTCTCGCCAGCAGATTACATGCCGAATAGAGGCACATTGGTGAATGGATTGTATCCGTGATGGTGATAACCTTCGCATTCTTGTCATTTGCCATCTCCATTGCCTTGAGTGTACGCATCGAGTAGCGCGGAAAACTAATTCCGATCACAGCATCTTTCTCGCTAATGCGAAGCATCTGTTCAAAAGTCTCCGATGTACTGGTCGAATCAAGCAAATTAACATCTCCGCGAATCAAATTCAGATAAAAATGCAGAAACTGTGCAAGCGGCCTGCAACTTCGAAGTCCAATAATATAAATATGTTTCGCGCCAAGTATAATGTTGACCGCTGTCTCAAATGCCTGTATATCAATATGCTCCATCGTATCTTCAATCTTCTCGACATCAGAGCTGAGCACTGAAGCCAAAATCTCAGACTGCGAACTTGACCCGTACTTAGCGCCAATCGACTGTACCGTGTTCAGCTTCTTTTTGACCCATTCAGCCAACGAATCCTGAAATTCTGGATACCCTTCGTACTCCAGTGCATACGCAAACCGCACCACAGTCGCTTCACTGGTGCCCACTGACTTAGCCAGCTTTGCTGCTGTCATAAAAGCGACCTGCTCATAGTGGTCAATGACAAAAGTCGCCAGCTTCTTGTGACTTTTGCTCATCTTATTGAATTTCTCGTTTATCCTAGATATCGTATCATATGTTTCGTCCATCAAAATTCCCCAGCCTTGTTACTCCCGTACATTATGAACAGCTTCTGTAAATATCATTTAATAGCTCGATCGTCTCGTCTTCCGTGAGATCATAGTCCCCTGTAAGTACCATACATGCACATCCATGTATAAAAATCCACATTTTCATAAACAGCCCGCTCGGATTCTGACAACCTGCCGCTGAAGCCCTGTTGATTTCTCTGCTGACTGCTGCGGATTTACCATTTAACAGTTCAAAGAGTCCTCTGTCGCCCCGGTGCTCTGACTGGAACAGGAGTTGAAACAGTTTTCTTTCTTCCTTTGCATAATTTATATAGGCAAGTCCCAAATGTATAAACGGTGTTTCCACATCCGACTTGTAATGTTCATAGTAATCTCCAAAATTGTCGATTGCCTTTTGATAGATTTCCAAGTAGAGTTCACTCATATTGGCATAAACTCTAAATATTGGCTGTGTAGAACATCCAATCTGTGCTGCTAGTTTTCTAGCAGTAACATTTTCTATCCCTTCCTCCTTTGCCAAAACGAAGGCTGTTTCTGCTATTTTGTCCTTTGTAATCAATTCTTTCCTTGCCATCTCACCATCCATGCCTTTCTAACGTCACGCAGGAACTGTAAAATATTATTTGGGCACCCGTGTGCATAAAACAGTATCGGGCTAAACGCATCGTTAACCCGATACTGTTGTGAACAGTTCACTGTAAGAACTTATACAGGATATACTCCGTTTTTGGTATCAGCCTGAGCCATATCAACCTTCTCCTGCTGTGCTTGACGATACTTAAAGAAATCTGTAGCAACCTGAGGGAACAACGCATAGGACAATACATCCTCGTCCTGCTGTTTCCACTCTTTCATCTCTTCCTCAATCTTCTTTAACTCGTTTGGAAGTTTGTCTGCTGGACGGCATGTAATAATATTTTCCTTCTCCTCTGATGAGAGCACCTTATCCTGCACTTCCTTATTAAACGGCTTGACAGTCTGTCCATACTCACCGCGCAGTACCGCCTTTGTCTCCTTGGTAGCCATCTTATACCGCTCACCCATCAGCACATTAAATACCGCCTGTGTGCCGACAATCTGTGAGGACGGTGTTACCAGAGGCGGCTCACCCAAGTCTTTACGCACTCTTGGGATTTCCTGAAGCACATCATAGTACTTATCTTCTGCATTCTGCTCTTTCAACTGGCTCACCATGTTCGACAACATACCGCCCGGAACCTGATACATCAATGTCTTGATGTCTACGCCGAGCACCTTAGGATTGAGCAGCCCGCTCTTTAAGCATTCTTCTCTGTATGGTCTGAAATGCTCAGCAATCTTTGCGAGAAGATTCTGGTCAAATCCAGTATCATATGGCGTGCCCTTGAATGTCTCAACCATAACTTCTGTCGCTGGCTGTGATGTGCCGAGCGCAAACGGAGAGATCGCACAGTCAATCACATCGACACCTGCCTCTACCGCCTTTAAGTATGTCATTGAAGCAACACCGGAGGTATAGTGTGTATGAAGCTGAATTGGCAGCTTCGTCGCAGACTTCATCGCCTTGATCAGCTCCTCAGCCTTGTATGGTACTAATAATCCCGCCATATCCTTGATACAGATGGAATCAGCTCCCATCTCCTCGATGTCCTTTGCCATCTTCATCCAGTACCCCAGTGTGTATGCATCACCCAGTGTGTATGAGAGCGCAATCTGTGCCTCGCCGCGGCCCTCTCTCTTTTTCACTGCATTTGCCGCATTTACAGCGCACTGCAAGTTTCTAAGATCATTAAAGCAGTCAAAGATACGAATGATATCAATACCATTTGCAATGGATTTCTCAACAAACTCTGTCACCACATCATCTGCATAATGACGGTATCCCAGAATATTCTGTCCTCTGAAAAGCATCTGTAATTTTGTATTTTTTACGCCATCTCTGATTTTTCTAAGTCTCTCCCACGGGTCCTCTTTCAAGAAACGAAGGGATGCATCAAACGTAGCGCCTCCCCAGCACTCTAAAGAATGATATCCGACTTGATCCATGGTCTCAAGGATGGGGAGCATAAATTCCGTCGGCATTCTTGTCGCTATCAAAGACTGGTGAGAGTCACGCAGAACAGTCTCCGTAATCTTGATAGGCTTTTTTACTATTTCTGACATTACGATTCCTCCTTATCTCTATCACTTAATTATCTTAAAATACTCCGAAAATCGCCATAAATGTTCCAGCAGCTACTGCTGTACCGATAACACCTGCAACGTTTGGTCCCATCGCATGCATGAGCAGGAAGTTTGTCGGATCAGCCTCCGCGCCGACTTTCTGCGAAACACGCGCAGCCATAGGCACTGCGGAAACACCAGCCGAGCCAATGAGCGGATTTACTTTGCCCTTCGTGATAATGCACATCAATTTGCCAAAAAGAACGCCTGCCGCTGTACCAAACATAAATGCAACCAGTCCTAATCCAACGATTTTAAGCGTATCCCAGTTCAAAAATGCCTCTGCACTGGTCGTAGCGCCTACAGATGTACCCAGTAGAATAACAACGATATACATCATTGCGTTGGAGGCAGTCTCTTGAAGCTGTCTCACCACACCAGACTCTCTGAACAGATTTCCCAGCATCAGCATACCAACAAGCGGTGCCGTTGTAGGAAGAATCAGACATACAACAATCGTCACAATAATTGGGAAGAGAATCTTCTCAAGTTTTGTAACAGGACGAAGCTGTGCCATCTTGATCTTTCTCTCCTCTTCTGTTGTCAAAAGTTTCATGATTGGCGGCTGAATCAGCGGCACCAATGCCATGTACGAGTACGCTGCCACGGCGATTGGCCCGAGCAGTCCCGTCTGTCCCAGCTTACCAGCAAGGAAAATAGAGGTAGGACCGTCCGCACCGCCAATAATCGAAACTGCCGCCGCCGCCGGACCGTTAAATCCAAGTGCAATCGCACCAAAGTACGCTGCAAAAATACCAAACTGTGCAGCCGCACCAAGCAAGAAGCTCTTAGGATTTGCAATCAGCGGGCCGAAGTCTGTCATCGCTCCCACACCCATGAAAATCAATGATGGGAGAATTGCCCACTCATCAAGTAAATAGAAATAATACAGCAAACCGCCGGGTGTACCGTCCGCACCGATCGGCGCGATAATGTCGGGATAAATATTTACCAGCAGCATACCAAACGCTATCGGTGTCAGAAGCAGCGGTTCAAACTGCTTTGCGATAGCAAGATAAAGAAATACACAAGCAACAACAATCATGATCACATTTCCGAACTGAATGTTAAAAAATGCCGTCTGATGGATCAGATTATTCAATGTATCTGCTATATATGACATTTTGTTGACCTCCTATTTTATTTTCAGAGCAGCTCTGCCCTGCTTTCACCACATAAGGATGATTAATTTAAAGTTGCAAGCAAAGCACCTGCTTCAACAGAGTCTCCAACTGCCACGTCGATACTTGCCACGGTTCCATCCTGAGGTGCTACCACAGGAATCTCCATCTTCATCGCCTCAAGAATCACAACTGCGTCGCCCTTCTTGACAGCCTGACCTGCACTCTTTTCAAGCTTGAATACCTTTCCTGCTGCGCCAGCCTCGATTCTTACGCTGCCTGCTGCACCTGCGCTTGCCTTAGGAGCCGCTGCCGCTTTGGGAGCTGCTTTCGGCGCCGCCTTGGGTGCTACTGTCTGTACAGGTGCTGCGCCAGAGCCTACACCCTCTTCTACTACGACATCATACACGTTGCCGTTTACGGTGATTGTATAATTCTTCATTTTGAAATCCTCCTAAATTCATAGATTTATTATTTTTTTCTCCATTTATTTGTATTTGCCCTCTTGATACTCCGAACTTGGAAGCCCTCTACGCTCGTTCCCTCATATGATGCGATCGCCGCTGCTATGACAGCCACAAGCTCAAGATCGTCTGAAAGCTCTTCCTCCTCCTCCACAACAGGCGCTGCGGGTGCTGGAGCTGCTGGCTCAGGCACAGGCTCCGCTTTTTTCGGAGCAAAAGAAGCCTGAATCTTTGGTATCACACCAAATCCTGAGATGATGATACTGATTAGAATCAATACTAAAAACACGGTTCCCATACCAAGCAGTGTGTTGAGCGCTGCCTTTGTCATCAGTTCTCCCTTTGTCTCGTCAAGATTCAATGTGCAGGATGTCATCTTCAGATAAATGTCATTCGTAAAAATTAATTCTACCGAAGCGTTTTTGTTCTCGCCTGTGACCGGAATCATGATAACGATCGTATCATCGTCAACGACCGATGTCGGCTCGCCAAAATCTGTAATGCTGCCCATCGTGTCCATGCCTGTCCGAAATGAGGTCAACGCACCGTTGACTGCCTTCCCATCACACGTAAAAGAACCATCACCATAATATTGTGCATAAGTCGATGCGAACAGATCGCCAAGCTCCACATTACTATAGTTTGCAAGCATCTCATCAACATTGTCCGTTGAGACCAATGCTGCCATGAGCTGAACCACCTGATCCGCCCTGCTCTTTGCAGAACTTTCCTTGCTCTGCTGAAATTCGCTGGAAATCTCGGTTGAGCTGCACGCTGTCAGAACGAAAACGCAGGTAAGCATTAATAATACTCTCGCAAATTTTTTCATATTAACGTTCACCCTTTCTTAGACCGTTCCATGTTTTTTTGAAGGACGATCCTCTCTCTTTGTAAACAGCATCTCAAAAGCACCAATCACATACTTTCTGGTGTCTGCTGCCTCGATAATCTGATCTACATATCCTCTTCTCGCCGCGCCGGTTGCGCTTGTCTGGAGTGCCGCATACTCCGCAGCCTTCTCCTTGATCACATCTGCGCCCTGTCCTTCATACATAATCTTCGCCGCAAGCGCAGCATCCATAGAGCCGATTTCTGCATCTGGCCACGCAATCGTGAGATCTGCGCCGATTGCCTTTGAATTCATCGCAACATAAGCGCTTCCAAGTGCCTTGCCAATCACGACATTCACCTTTGGTACTGTGGCATTAGCAAACGCGTATGTAAGCTTTGCCACTGCCTTTGCGATGCGCTTCTCGCTGCATACGGTTGCCTCATATCCCTTGACATTTGTGAGTGATAATACTGGAATGTCAAACGCGTCACAGAAATTGATAAAGTCCGCTGCCTTCTCACAGCCGTCTGCTGACAGTACCGCGTCAAACTTGTCTGTGACCTCACCCTCTGCACTGTAAACCTCTGTGCGGTTTGCAACACAGCCAATCGTCATACCGTTTAACTTGATAAATCCTGTCACCATATCTTTTGCAAAATTTTCTTTGATTTCGAAGAATATATGATTATCCGCGATGGTGGAGAGTGCAATCGAAGTGTCTCCCGCACAATTTTCGAGGTCTGCGCAGACTCTGTTCAAGTCGTCTGTACACTCCTCATAAGAAGCATCGTCCTCGTTGTTGCTGGGAAGCATCGTAACCAGTTCGCGAAGCTTTGCAAACACAGTATCCTCGTCTGCCACTACATCTACGATACCACTCTGCGTGCTCTGGAAATCTGCCGTGGACGAATCACACTTAGAGACATTATTTCCATCAAGCGCATTCGGTGAATTAACGAATAATTTCGCTTTTGACTTCTCCATAAAAGTGAAATCCGTCAATGTCGGAAACAGTGCAAGACCGCCTCCACAATTGCCAAAAATTGCTGTGATCTGAGGGATTACACCAGATGCAAGCGTCTGCTTTAGATAAATTTCACCAAAAGCGTTGAGCGCATCTGTCGCCTCCTGAAGCCTGAGACCTGCCGAGTCGATCAGACCGATAACCGGTGCACCGGTTTTCATCGCAAGGTCGTAGAGATTTGTGATCTTTCTCGCATGCATTTCACCGACAGAACCGTTCAGCACGGACACATCTTGGCTGTACACATACACAAGATTGCCATTGATCACTCCGTAACCGGTGACAACACCGTCTGAGGGAGTTTCAGTTTGTTTCAGATTGAAGTCTGTCGCTCTTGCCATGACAAGGGCACCGATTTCAACGAAACTGTTTTCATCAAGCAAAGATTCAATTCTTTTACTTGCCAAACTTGAAGTAGTACTCATTTTGTGACCTCCATTTTTATATTTTTAATTTTCAAAAAAATAACTTTTTTGCGCAACTAAAACTGCGTCTATTTTAGTATAACATATATAATTCTAATCGCCTAGTAAATTTTTTGTTTTTTCTGCATCTTTTTCCAGAACTTTTTTTCGATGCCTTTTTCTTATTTCAAAGTGGAAATACAGTTGGTTTTATAGTAAAATAATTCTAAAAAGTGATTGCGAGGTTTTATGCCCTATGAGAACAAGAAACAGTTTCCGCCAGCGTTGCCTGACGATGCTTATCATTGTATTTTTATCCACAGCAGCCAGCGGCTGCGCCAGCAATCCACGCGTAAGTCAGAAGCCCGTTTCCCGGACTGGCTTTGCTTTTGATACCATTGTGACCATCACGCTCTACCATTCTGACAAGGAACATGTGTTAGACCATTGTCTTGCGCTTTGCGAATCTTACGAAGCGCTGTTTAGCGCAACACAGGAAAACTCCGATTTGTGGAAAATCAATCACTCAAATGGACAGGCAACTGCCGTGTCCTATGAAACCGCCGTGCTACTTCAGGCTGCATTACAATATTGTGCGCAAAGCCAAGGAGTACTTGACCTCACGCTTTATCCTGTCTCTGATGAATGGGATATCTCAGGACAGATGAAACAGGCATCGTTGGCAGATGACTATACCTACTACATTCCTACAGAAGCTGTATTGTCAGAACTTTTGGCTCATGTGAACTATAAAAATGTATTGCTTACCGACGAAAATGGCACAGAAATTGGATATGATACAATACTCTCCGAAAATACAGCATACTTTGTGACGCTTCAAGACCCGCAAAGTGCCATTGATCTTGGTTTTATCGCCAAAGGCTATATCGCTGATCAATTGAAAACTTATCTGTTATCATGCGGTGTGGAGAGCGCTATCATTAGTCTTGGCGGCAATATCCTGCTCGTCGGCACAAAGCCTGACGGTTCGCCTTTTAACGTAGGTATTCAAAAACCCTTCGGCGCTGTCAACGAGGTTCTTACGACGCTTCAAAAAAGTGATATTTCTGTCGTGTCATCTGGCTGCTATGAGCGTTATTTTATAACAGATACGACTGGAAATCAAAAAGACAGGACAATCTATCATCATATCCTTGATACGACGACGGGTTATCCTGTCCAAAATGACCTTCTGGGTGTCACAGTTCTTTCTGATTCTTCTATGAAAGGCGACGCGCTGAGCACATACTGTTATATCCTTGGGCTTGAGAAGGGGCTCGATTATATACGCAGCCTTGAAGATGTCGAAGCTGTTTTTGTCACAAAAGATAATAAAATTATCACCTCATATTGATTCAATATGAAACAACTTTTCCGTATTCTGTTTCGCATGTTCGATCAATGTATCCTCAGAAACCTTCATATATGCCGCAAGCTCTTTTGCGACATATATAATGTTTTGCGGAACGTTTGTCCGATCAAGCCCCGGCACGTTTTTGGGTGTCAGATACGGCGCATCGGTCTCAATCAAAATCCGGTCGAGTGGTATGATGCGCACTGCGTCACGCAATTCCTTCGCACGGCGGTCATCACAAATCCAGCCTGTAATGCCAATCGAGAATCCCATGGAAAGATAGCGCTCTAACGTTTCCCTGTTACCCGTAAAACAGTGCACTACTGACCTTTCACATAACTCTCTGTGCTTCTTAAAACGTTTCGTAAAATCCTCTGCCGCACTGCGCTCATGCAGAAATAACGGTTTCCCTAACTTCTCTGCAAGGACAATGTGTTTCTCTAGGCATCGAATTTGATTTTCTTTTGTGGAAAACATTCTGTCGTAATCAAGTCCGCATTCACCGATTGCTACAATTTTGGGATTCTCAGTGATTAATTTCTCAATCATCGCAAAATCCTGCTGTGTTGCCCTGTCCGCATTATGCGGATGTATTCCCGCTGTGCCATATGCAGGATGTGATTTGACATAATTGTCTATTTTTTGATTTTCTTTTGGATCTGTTCCCGTTAAAATACAGCACACATTTGCTTCTATAGCTCTTTGTATAATCTGATCTGGCTCAGGAAATTGTCTGCAAAATAAATTTAATCCAATATCATAGTATTTGATGTTTGTTGTTATGGTGTTTTGCATTTTATTTCTCTCCTTTCTATATGTATCCGTTCTATATATCTTATTTCCTCTCCGCGTCCGTATACATAAAAAAAGAATCCTCCCACCTCTCAATACTGAAAAATGAAGAATCCTATAAAATGGGACCTATAGGGCTCGAACCTATGACCCTCTGCTTGTAAGGCAGATGCTCTCCCAGCTGAGCTAAGATCC
>ERZ808028.317-NODE-317-length-46076-cov-5.105111_pt1 | contig 46076 bp, 45 predicted proteins | sample MGYA00380184_ERZ808028 | MGnify/ENA primary metagenome ERZ808028 (study PRJEB31490, sample SAMN06133397) | mouse gut metagenome | isolation source: J8_1 | host: mice | place: China: Chengdu | collected 2015-05 ...
CATTGAGAACCTGTCTTCACAACCGCTGAACGCGGTCCGAAGGGCCTTTTCCCGTCATACCGCGTCGATTTCCCCTGCAATCCGTCAGGATGGCTGCGGAAAAGCTCTTTGTCTGACAGGAAAAATCCTCGCTCATCCAGCGTCCCCCGGCTGTGAATACAGGTTCTGAGACGCAAAGAGGCTCCTGTTTCCCGGCGGGCCGGTCGAAGGCAGAGCCCCCCGGCCCGCCGCATGGAAGGCCTCGGCCGCGTGGAAGGCCTGGGCCGCGTGGAAGGCCCTGGGCCCTGTAAAATTGACAAAGCCCGGCGTTCTGGGATATAATACATCCAAACAGTCCCGACACATCACGATTTCCCGGCGGACCGCCGCCGGATTCAGAAAACAGGAGGACCTTTCATGACCTGGAAAGAAAAACGGATCGTTACCATATTGCTGTCTATCATCACCGTCCTGTTCGCCGCGCTGCTGATTGTCCTGGGCTTCCGCTACCGGGCGGCCCGGGAGGCGGCGGTGGGGGGAGCAACCATTGGCGTAGCGCCGTCTTCCTCCGGCAAGAACGCCGTCCCCCAGAGCTACACCGCCATCAGCTATGACAACGGCTCCGCCACCCTCTCCTTCACGCTGGACGAGCAGGGGGCGTGGATCTGGGCCGACGACCCGGACTTTCCCCTGGACGACCTCACTGTCGCCTCCATTGCCGATGAGCTGTCCAGCCTCCATTTTCAGCAGACCCTGCCTGCCGGGGAGTCCATGGAGACCTATGGGTTTACTACCCCCTCCGCCACCCTCTCCGCCACCAGCAGCCGGGGAAGCACGCAGACCCTGGTCTTCGGCAAAACCACCACCGACGGAGACAGCTATTATCTCCAGATGAACGGGGACGAAAGCACGGTTTACATCGTGGCGGATACCCTCTGCAAGTACATGTCCACCCCCATATACAACATGTGCGTTCTGCCCCGGCTGCCGGAGCTGTCTGAGGCGAGTCTTCTGGCCCTCAGCCTCCAGGGCCCCGTCCCCGCCGGAACCGGCGGCGAGGAGGGCGGAGAAGAGGGAGAGGAGCCGGCGGAGCCCCCCGAGCCGCTGATGACGGTCCTCAGCGCCCGGCGGGCCGAGGGAGAGGGCCAGTCCACCCTGTGGTTCCAGGAGAACAACAACGTCACCTCCAACCAGCTCCTCCAGGACCTGTTAAAGGACCTGTCTCACATGACCCTTCTCAGATGCGTGGACTACCGGCCCAGCGAGGATGCGGAGGAAATCTGCGGCTTTGATGCGCCCAGCGCCGTTCTCACCGCCGGCTACAGCGCGGGCGGCTCGGAGCAGACCCTGACCCTCTCCGTCGGCGCCCAGCTGCCGGACGGCTCCGGCCGCTATGTCCAGCTGGGGGACAGCAGCACCATCTATTCCATGTCCACAGACGACCTGGACCCCCTGATGTACATTGCCGCCAACGGCCTGAGCGGCTGAGACGGCCGTACCGGCGGCGCTGGCCCGGGATTTCCGCCCGGTTGCGGTTCATACAGGCTTCATGGTGAAAGGAGGCCCCTATGCGGGTGCTTGTAATAGAGGATGAGGTCCGTCTGGCGGCGACGCTTCAGGACCTTCTGGAGCTGAACGGTTACACCGCCGACGTCCGCCACGATGGGGAATCCGGCCTGGACGAGGCGCTCACAGGCATATATGATGTGATTCTGCTGGATGTGATGCTGCCCAGGCTGGACGGGTTCACCGTCCTGCGCCGCCTGCGGGAGGCGGGGAGCTCCGCGCCGGTGCTGATGCTCACCGCCCGGTCTGAGATATCCGACCGGGTGGAGGGACTGGACCGGGGGGCGGACTACTACCTGACCAAGCCCTTTGACCCCAAGGAGCTGCTGGCCTGCATCCGGGCCCTGACCCGGCGGCAGCCGGAGCTGCGGAACCTGGACCTGCTGGAATTCGGAGATTTGCGGCTGGAGAAGAACAGCTTTGCCCTGAGCCGGGGGGAGCGCTCCGTCCGGCTGAGCCGGAAGGAGTTCGACATGATGGAGCTTCTGATGCTGAACCGGAATCTGGTGCTCACCAAGGAATCCCTTCTCTTGAAGCTCTGGGGCTATGAGTCCGACGCGGAGGACAACAACGTGGAGGTTTACATCTCCTTCCTCCGGAAAAAGCTGACCCATCTCCATTCCTGTGTAAAAATCCGCACCATCCGCATGGTTGGTTACTGTCTGGAGACGGAGGAAGCAGACAAACAGGGGTGACGATTTTCGTCGAACTGTGGGAACAACAGAATTTTTCCACCTTTTCCCCGAAATTTTCCACAAATTCAACAATGTTCAGAGGAGGAGCCAGCCATGATCCGAAAGCTGCGGCTGAAATTCGTGGCGGTCTGCATGGCGATGGTCACCGCCGTGATGGCGGTGGTGCTGTTCGCCGTGTTCGCCTCGGTGGAGAGAAACATCGAGGAGCTGAGCCGGCAGGTGCTCCGCCGGGTTATTCAGGAGGAGCGGCCTGCCCACGCCCCGGAGATCGGTGTGGAAATCGGGGGCGGCAAGGTGCTGCTGCCCTACTTTACGGTCTCCCTCTGGCCCGGCGGCGGAGGCTATACCGCCTATGTCACCGGCGGCACCTATGCCGACCTGGAGGATACGGAGGAGCTGGAGGCGGTCCTTCGGGACTGCATGGACCAGCAGAGGCAGGAGGGGGTGGTGAGCCGGTACGGCCTCCGCTATCTCCGGCAGGACAACGGCCTGTTCAGCCGCCTGGCCTTTGTGGACATGTCCATGGAACAGGCCATGCTCCGGGAGATGATGGGCTCCTACCTCCGCATTGCGGCGGCGGCCTTCACCCTGCTGCTGGGTGTGTCCATCCTGCTGGCCTGGTGGGCCACGCACCCGGTGGAACGGGCCTGGCGGCAGCAGCGGCAGTTCCTGTCCGACGCCTCCCACGAGCTGAAAACGCCCCTGACCGTCATTCTCTCCAATGCGGAGCTGTTGGAGGCCCTGCCTCTGGAGGCGCGCCCCGCCCGCTGGCGGGACAATATCCTCTCCGAGGCCCGGCAGATGAAAACTCTGGTGGAAGAGATGCTGACCCTGGCCCGGGCGGACAACATGACCCAGGCGGCCGTTCTGACGGAGGTCTCCCTCTCCGACGCGGCGGAGGACTGCGCCCTCTCCTTTGAGCCGGTGGCCTTCGAGGCCGGGAAGGCCCTGGACTGTGAGGTTGCCGGGGACATCCTGGTCCTGGGGGACCGGGATAAGCTCCGGCGGCTCATCTCCATACTGCTGGACAACGCGGTGAAGTACAGCCGGGCGGGGGGGACCGTCGTCCTCACCCTCCGGCGGACGGAGCGCCAGGCCCGGCTGACCGTCTCCAACCCCGGCGAGCCCATCCCGCCGGAACAGCTGCCCCGGCTGTTCGAGCGGTTCTACCGGGCGGACGCCTCCCGGGGGGAACAGTCCGGCTTCGGCCTGGGGCTGAGCATCGCCGCCGCCATCGCGGCGGAGCACAGAGGGACGCTCCGGGCGGAGAGCGACGCGGAGAGCACCCGGTTCATTTTTGCCATGCCGCTGAAAAAATAGAGGGGCGTCCCATTGGGAGACGTTATGTAAAGGCCTCCGCACCGTCCGTTTGCCTGCCTTTGCAGGGGCCGGGCTCTGTCCCGTCTCCCGGAAGCATGGAGAGCCCGGAAGAACGGGAGGGGACAGAGCCCCTCCCCTACAGGGCATCCCCGCTGTAAAAATGGACACGCCCCCAAAGCAGGACGGCCTTGACGTTTCAGGCCGCTTATTGTATGATAAAGACATCCCACTCAGGAAAGGAGCTTTGAACATGGGGCAAACAGACGTCTCGTTCAAGGCGTTTATCCGATTTGTGCTGGATGCTCTGCGGGAAATCAACGAAGAACCTGATGAAAAAAAGAGGGCTGCCAAGATGGCGAAGGTCCTGGACAACCTGCAAAAGACCCTGGAGGACTGACATACGGAAAAGCGGGGGAATTCCCCGCTTTTTCCTTTGCCTTCCGGAAAGTCCGGAAAGATTAAGAAAACCTTAAGAATTTTGTCGACCCGTTTGTAAGAATTGGCTGATATGCTGTAAGCAGCTCAAGGGAGGAAGCAGTCATGAACGAATGTATTCTGGTTGTAGACGACGATCCGGAGATTGTCCGGGCCATTGCCATCACCCTGGAACGGGAGGGCTATCAGGTCCGCCGGGCCTACGACGGCATGGAGGCCCTGGACCAGGCCCTGGATCCGGCGGTGAAGCTGATTCTGATTGACGTGATGATGCCGAGGCTGGACGGCCTTTCCGCCCTGCTCCGCATCCGGGAAAAGCGGAACCTGCCCGTGATTGTCCTCTCCGCCAAAAGCGAGGACACCGACAAAATTCTGGGCCTCTCCATGGGCGCGGACGACTATGTCACCAAGCCCTACAACCCCCAGGAGCTGGCGGCCCGGGTGAAAAGCCAGCTCCGGCGCTATACTCTGCTGGGGGACGTCCACGCCGGGGAGAAGCAGGGTCTGCTGATCAACGGGCGGCTCAGCTACGACCCGGCGGGCCGTGTTTTGCGGGCGGACGGGGACGAGGTGAAGCTCACGCCTACAGAGACGAAAATTTTCGAACTCCTTATGAAGCACCCGGGTCAGATTTTCCCCGCCGAGGAAATCTACCGGCGGATCTGGAACGAGGATGCCTATTCCTGTGAGAACACGGTGATGGTGCACATCCGCCGCATTCGTGAAAAGATCGAGCTGAATCCCAAAGAGCCAGACTATATCAAGGTGGTGTGGGGCATTGGATACAAAATGGAACAGCATGGATAAGGACCCCGGCGAAGCCCTGGAGCGGTTTGTGGCGGAGGAGGTCCGGGAGGCCGTGGAGGCGGGAAAGACCGTGAAGGTCCTCCGCCCCGGCGGGCGGGTCAGGGCGTTTGCCGCTTTCCTGGCCTTCTTTCTGGGGGTGACGCTGACTCTCTCCAGCCTGGGGACCGCGGCGAACCGGGTCGCCTGGGAGCGGGACCCGGTCCCCCGCTTTGCGGAGGACTGGCAGGAGACGGAGCGGTTCCGCTCCGAGGTCTCCTCTTATCTCCGGGACTTCCTGACCATCGGGGCAGGAGGCAGGCCGGATTTCTACTGCTATGACTACTGGCTGGAGGCGGAGGAGGGCGGCGAGCTGGGCCGCGTCCTCCAGGAGGCCACTGTTCACGCCGTGGAAGAGGCGGGGGACAGCTGGTGGACCTTCGGGACCATTGACAAAGGCACCAGCGGAACCGCTTATGTGACGGGTCCCGAGGTGCGGGTGGACCTGGGCTCCGCTTCCTCGAGCTCCGCTTCCGTTGTGCCGGCGCCGGAGAAGGAGCGGGACCCGGACGAGGCGTTTCAAAACGACAAAAACGTCCTCTACTTCATCGAGACGGCGGACAAGAAAACCTATTCCAACGTGGAGGGAGGCCGGTCCTTCTTCCAGGAGGCGGAGCGGCTGAGCGGCGCCGGCACAGTCGATTTCAGCACGGGGGTCCAGGGGCAGATGGACGGCTGCAACTTTTTCCTGACCTTTCAGAACGGCCGGGTCTCCATCGTCAAGGACGGGGTTTCTCTGGACGTGTATGGAAACGGGTTCTACGACAGGGACTCTCTGTGGTTCGTCCCCGGCTATGACAACTTCCCCGTCAGCGAGGACCTGGAGGGCGTGACGGTCCACATGGCCGTCCGGCAGGACCCCATCCGCTACTACGGCGTGGACTACCGGACCGGGAACTCCTACAGCAGCGGCAGCATGTACAGCATTGCCCAGCAGGTGGAGGAGACCCGGAGCTTCTACCGCACCCAGGCGGCCCTGTTCGCCGCCGGGCTGGCGTGCCTGTTCGTTTGGTTCTGCCTGCGGAAGCACCGGCTGATGGCGGACCGGAAAATTGCCGCCTGGACCTGCCGCGTGTGGACGGAGGCCCGTTTTCTGCTGGTGCTGGCCTGTCTGTGGTGGGCGCTCCTCCCGGGAATCGCCAATCTGGATTTCGTCTATGAGCTTCTCTACGGCTATGGCTACGGCTGGGACGGCGGCTATTCCTTCACCGCCTGGGGCATGGCGGTTCTGCGGCTGGTTCTGAGCAACGTCCCCGGCCTGCTGGCCCTGATCTGGCTGGTCTGGCTCATCCGCAACGACCACCGGCACAACCCCAGGGAGGCCCGGAGGTCCCTCCTGCGGCCCTTTTTTCGGGCTCTTCGCGCCAGAGACCTGAAGCGGCCCGTTGAAAAGCGCCTCAGCCGCCGGGCAGCCCTGTTCGTCCTGCTGGCGGTTCTGCTGGCGGCTGAGATGCTGTCCATCCTGATCAACATGACCCTGATTGGTTACCCCTCCTGGGTGCTCTGGACGGTCTATCTGCTGCCGGTGGTGCTGCTGGCGTGGGCGGCGGCGGCCCTGGCCCGCCGGGAGCTGGGCCTTGCCAAGGACCTGGGCCGTCTCGCCGACCAGGTGGAGGCCGTCCGGGCCGGGGATTTGTCAAAGCCCCTGATTCTCCCGGAGGACGCCGACCTGCGGCAGACGGCGGAGCGCCTCAACGACATCCAGGCGGGCATGAAGGCCGCCCTGGCGGAGCAGACCCGCAGCGAGCGGATGAAGGTGGAGCTGGTTTCCAACGTGTCCCACGACCTGAAAACCCCCCTGACCTCCATCCTCTCCTATGCGGAGCTGCTGCGGCAGGAGGAGAATTTGCCTCCTGCCGCGGCGGACTACGCCCGCATCATCGACGAGAAGGCCCAGCGGCTGAAAAGCATGGTTCAGGACGTGTTCGAGGTCAGCCGCGCGGCGGCGGACCAGCTCCCCGTCCAGCCGGAGCGGCTGGACCTGGGCAAGCTCCTGCGGCAGACTCTGGCGGACATGGACGGGCCCATCCGGCGCAGCGCCCTGGCCTTTAAAATCGACCTGCCGGAGGAGCCGGTGATGATTACCGCCGACGGGAAACGGCTGTACCGGGTATTCCAGAATCTCATCGACAACGCCCTGCGCTATGCCCTGGAGGGAAGCCGGATCTACCTCTCCCTGAAAATCGGGGAGGGCCGGGCCGCCGCCAGCGTCCGGAACACCAGCCGGACGGAGCTGCCGGAGGGGGTGGACTTCACTGCCCGCTTCGTCCGGGGGGACGCCAGCCGCACCGACGGCGGCAGCGGTCTGGGGCTGAGCATCGCGAAGTCCTTCACTGAGGCCTGCGGCGGCGGCTTCCAGGTGGAAACCATGGCGGACCTGTTCACCGTCACCGTGACCTTCCCGCTGTCCTGAGCCGGACGGCGGAACAGCAAAAGCCGGAGGCAGCATGCCTCCGGCTTTTTCAGGTATAATTAGGAATAATTAGGGATGAGGAATGAGGAATTAGGAATGAGGAATTGCCCTGTTTTCGATCAAATTCCTAATTCCTAACTCCTCATTCCTAATTGATCTGAACTCTCCACTCTCCATTCTCAACTCTTAACTCTTAACTCTTAACTCTGCTCTTCCGCCCGTTCCTCCATCCGCTTCCGGTCCACGCAGAAATAGGAGAATTCCCCGGTGGCCAGCAGGGCCCCGTCCTCGCTGGTGATGTCCACCACCGCCAGCACAGTGGACCCGCCCCGGTGGCGGATGGTCCCCGTGGCCCGGATGACGCCCCGGGCCCGGTTGTCCAGAAAGTGGAGGGTGCCGCTCTGGGTGACGTAGCTCCGGCCGTCGGTGTGGGCGGCGGTGCCGGCGGCGTCGTCCGCCATGGTGTACAGCGCCCCGCCGTGGACCATGCCGTAGGGGTTCAGACTCTCCGGGCGGATGTCCAGCCGGTACACCGCCCGGTCTGTCTCCACCGACTCCAGCTCATAAAAATTGTGCTCCGTAAAGGCGTTTTTCCGCATACGCCGTTCCCGCAGGTATTTTTCCAGGTCGTTCATACTGCCTCCCGCTGTCTGTTTTTTTCAGTATATCATAACAGCCCGCCGGTTTCCACCCCCTTTATTTCCGGGAATGTCCCCTTGCGTGCCTGCCCGGGAAGCGGGGCCCGGCTTTCGGGAGACCGGCGGCCCCCGCAAAAGTTTTTCGCCGCCTGCGTTCCGCCGGGAGGCAGGCGTTTTTTTGAAAAGGGGATTGACAAACGGACGGCGCTGTGTATAATGAACATATGAACAGTCGTTCAAACGTTCAGATAACCGGACGGGAGGTGAGGTTATGGAAGACCGCTACAATGTGGACTGCTGCGATTTTATCCACGCCCACGAGGACGTCGTGGAAAGGGTCCGGCAGGAGCTGCCGGGGGAGGATACCCTGTATGACCTGACGGAGCTGTTCCGCATCTTTGGGGACTCCACCCGGGTCCGCATCCTGTATGTCCTCTTTGAGGCGGAGATGTGCGTCTGCGACATTGCCCAGCTGCTGGGCATGACCCAGTCCGCCATTTCCCACCAGCTCCGGGCCCTGAAAAACGTCCGTCTGGTAAAAGCCCGCCGGGAGGGAAAGACAGTGTTTTACTCCCTGGCCGACGACCACGTGAAGACCATCATCAACCAGGGATTGGAGCACGTCAGAGAATAGCATCCCCTATGCAAAAACATATCAACATATCAGGAGGAACTCATTATGAAAAAGCGTTTCAAGCTCACCGATCTGGACTGCGCCAACTGTGCCGCCAAAATGGAGGAGGCCATCAAGAAAATTGACGGGGTTCACGACGCCGCCGTCAGCTTCATGGCCCAGAAAATGACCGTGGACGCCGACGACGCCCGGTTTGACGACATCATGAAGGAGATCGTGGCCGTGTGCAAAAAGGTGGAGCCGGACTGCGTCATCAACCTGTGACATGACGTTCTGGGACCGTTGGGCCAGGGCCTATGACTGGACCCAGCGAACCAACCGGCGGGTCAACGCCGCCGCCGCGGCCCGTGTCGCGGCCCTGGTCCCCCTTGGGTCCCTGGTGCTGGACTGCGCCGCGGGAACGGGCCTGTTCTCCCTGGCGGTATCCGGCCGGGCCGGGCAGGTGCTGTGCACACACCTGTCCCTGCCCATGCTGGACCGGGCCCGGAAAAAGGCGGCCCGGCGGGGTCTCACCAACATCGTCTTTGCCCGGCGGGACCTGCTGGCTCTGCCGGAGGCGGACGGCTCTTTTGACGCAGTGATTACCGCCAACGTGCTCCACCTGCTGGAAGCGCCGGAGCAGGCCGTCTGGGAGCTCTGGCGGGTCACGGCCCCCGGCGGAAGCCTGCTTCTGCCCACGTATCTCCAGGGCAAGGCCGGAGCCGCTTACGGGGCGGTCATCAAAATTTACCACGGAATGGGGTTTCACTGCGAACACGCCTTCACCCCGGAGAGCTACCGGGCGTTTTTGGAGGGCCTGAACCTGGCCCCGGTGGAGCTGGAAATCATCCCCGGTCCTCTGCCCCTGGGGCTGGCGGCGCTGCGAAAGCCCGCCCCTTAAAAATCCATACAGCAAAACAGCAAACAAGACGGCCGCCCCCGCTCAAAGGTAACGGCCGTCTTATTCAGGCAAACAGCGAAAGCCTGCCGTTTGACTTTCTTCAGTATACCAGTCCGGCAGGCGGAAAGCAAGAAAAACAGATTCATTCAGGAGGCGATCTCTATGAAAAATCTTTCCCGCAAACAGCGGAAAATGCTGTGCCGCATCCTCGTCGCGGCGGTTCTGCTGGTCATCGTGAAGCTGCTGCCGGCGGACGGCATTTCCGTTCTGTGGCTTTTGTACCTGATTCCCTATGGCATTATCGGCTGGGACATCCTCTGGAAGGCCGTCCGGAACATTCTCAACGGCCAGGTCTTCGACGAGAACTTCCTCATGGCCCTGGCCACCGTGGGGGCCTTTGCCACCGGGGAGTATGCCGAGGCGGTTTTCGTCATGCTCTTCTATCAGACCGGGGAGCTCTTTCAGGACTACGCCGTGGGCAAATCCCGGCAGTCCATCGCCGCCCTTATGGACATCCGCCCGGACACCGCCAACCTGGAGCTGGAGGACGGCTCCCTGGAGGAGGCGGACCCGGAGGACGTGGAGGTGGGCGCGGTGATTGTGGTGCGCCCCGGCGAGCGGGTCCCCCTGGACGGCGAGGTGCTGGAGGGGGCTTCCTCCCTGGACACCGCCGCCCTCACCGGCGAGTCCGCGCCCCGGGACGTGGGGCCCGGCGACGCCGTCATCAGCGGCTGCGTGAATCAGTCCGGCCTTCTCCGGGTAAAGGTCACCCGGCCCTGCGAGGAGTCCACGGTGTCCAAGATTCTGGACCTGGTGGAGAACGCCGGGGAGAAAAAGGCCGCCAGCGAGAACTTCATCACCCGCTTCGCCCGGTACTACACCCCCTGCGTCGTCATCGCCGCCCTGGCCCTGTTCCTGATTCCCACCATCGCCCTGGCGCTGATTCCGGCCGCCGCCCAGCCCGCCTTCCTGGCGGGAACGGACTGGACCGGCTGGCTCCACCGGGCCCTGATCTTCCTGGTGATTTCCTGCCCCTGCGCCCTGGTGATCTCCGTGCCCCTGAGCTTTTTCGGCGGCATCGGCGGAGCCAGCAAGTGCGGCATTCTGGTAAAGGGCAGCAATTATCTGGAAACCCTGTCCAAAACAGAGACGGTGGTCTTCGACAAAACCGGAACCCTGACCCAGGGCAGCTTTTCCGTCACCGCCCTGCACCCGGCGGAGGGGTTCAGCCAGGACGCCCTGCTGGAATACGCCGCCCTGGCAGAGAGCTGGTCCGGACATCCCATCTCCGTTTCCCTGCGGAAGGCCTGGGGAAAGGAGATTGACCTGAACCGGGTGACGGACGTGGAGGAAATCGCCGGTCACGGCGTCACCGCCAGGGTGGACGGCAAAGCCGTCTCCGCCGGCAACACCCGCCTGATGGAACGGGAGGGGGTCCGGTGGGAGCCCTGCGAGCTTCCCGGCACCATTGTCCACGTGACGGCGGAAGGCGCTTATGCCGGTCACATCATCATCTCCGATCTGCCCAAGCCCGAGGCCAGAACCCTGGTGGAGGGCCTGAAGGCGGCGGGGGTGAAAAAGACCGTCATGCTCACCGGCGACGCCGAGGCCGCCGCCAAGGCGGTGGCCCGGGACCTGGGGATTGACGAGTATCACGCCCAGCTGCTGCCGGCAGACAAGGTGGAGCGGGTGGAAACGCTGCTGGCCCGGAAGCGGCCCGGCGCGGCCCTGGCCTTTGTGGGGGACGGCATCAACGATGCGCCGGTGCTCACCCGGGCGGACATCGGCATCGCCATGGGGGCCCTGGGCTCCGACGCGGCCATTGAGGCGGCGGATATCGTGCTGATGGACGACAACCCCGCCAAAATCGCCACAGCCATGCGCATTTCCCGGAAGACCCTGCGGATTGTCAAGCAGAATATCTGGTTTGCTCTGGGGGTCAAGGGAGCGGTGCTGCTGCTGGGCGCCTTCGGCGCGGCCACCATGTGGGAGGCTGTTTTTGCCGACGTGGGCGTGGCCTTCATCGCCATTCTCAACGCCATGCGCTGCCTCCATGTGGAGGAGCTCCGCCCGTGACGGAAATTTCCTCCGGCTTTTTGTTTCGTTTCTTGAAAATCTTGAAAAAGTCCTCCTTGTTTGGTATCATATAAATGGAGACCGGCGGCATTCGCCGGTGAAAAGCAGCTGTGATGCTTTTCAAGTTTATTGACGATACCAGACAGGGGGGATTTTTTATGCCTCAGCTCATAGACCTTCAAAGCTGGCCCCGACGGGAGCTGTTCGAGTTCTTTTCCGGTATGTCCAATCCGTTTTACAGCATCACCTTCAGGCTGGACGTCACCCGGCTGGTCCGGTTCGCCAGGGAGCAGAAGATTTCTTTTTACTATGCCCTGGTCTACCTCGCCGCCGAGGCCGTCAATTCCGTGGAAAGCTTCCGCTATGCGCTGGACGGAGGCAGGCCGGTGCTGCTGGACCGCCGCGCGCCCAGCTTCACGGACCTGCATCCCGGCGCGGAGGTCTTTCACATTGTCACCCTGCCCCTGGAGGAAACCATTCAGTCCTTCTGTGCCGCCGCCAGGGCGAAGAGCGCGGCCCAGACCGCGCTTCTGGACCACGAGGACAGTCAGGACCTGATTTTCTTCACCTGCCTGCCCTGGGTGGAGCTGACGGCCCTGACCAACGAGCGGGACTTTGACCCCGACGACTCCGTTCCCCGCATCGCCTGGGGGAAGTACGCCGAAGAGCAGGGGCGGTACAGCCTCCATATTTCCATGGAGCTGAATCACCGCTTCGTGGACGGCCTCCATGTGGGGCGCTTCCACGAGACCCTGACCCGCCTGATCGAATCCCTGTAAGAGCCGGGGGCGTCCGGGTTCCGGCTGTACGCCCCCCCAAAAAAATTTCCCTCCCATTCATCAAAGGGCGGCGGTCCTGCCGGAACACTCTTTCCGGTCTTTCCGGTCTTTCCGGTCTTTCCGGGGCGGCCGCCGCGAGCCGGGGAATCATCTTCCGCCGGTTCGAAATATGATATAAGGAGTACCGTTCCATCCCGTTTCATCAAGCGTTTTGCCAGGAAAGTTGAGGTGTTGGCATGTCAATCAAGAAAAAAATCGCTTCCTTCCTATCCAAACACAAGCCCCAGCCGGAGGAGCCTGAGAGCCAGGCGGCTCCGGAGCCCATCCCGGAGAGCGCCCCGGAGGCCCAGCCCGTTTTAGATCAGAACGAAGCGCTGCTGGAGCTGTCTGCGGACCATCCCATCAACACGCTTTACAACCAGAGGCGGCAGGAAGCCGGCTACCTGCCCGCCCCCCGCGTCTGCCTGGACGAGGACGGGGAGCTTCCGCCGGAAATGGCGCGGCGGGAGGTGCGGCGGCTTCAATCAGCCCTGAAAAGCGTCTGCGCCTCCCGGGTGAAGGAGGCCAGCGGAAAGGCCAAACACAGCCCCAGGAAAAACCGGAAAAACGGAAAGCAGGAAGAGGAAGCCGCGTCCGCCGACGCCCCTGCCGCCCTTCCCGACCTGGACGCCCTGCCCTATATCTTCCTGTCCTCCGACAAGCTCTATGCCTGGATCATCATCTTCCCGCCCATACGGAAGGGGAAGGAGCTGTCCCGGGAGATGCTTCTCGAGACCCTGGGGAAGCAGGGGATTTCCTACGGCGTGAACACCCGCCTGCTGGACCGCCTGGCCCACGATGACAGCCGCTATTTCCATCTGTACCTCCTGGCCAAAGGAAAGCCGGCCTTTGACGGAAAAAACGGGAATATTGTGGACAATTATCCCCGGGTGATTGAGAGAATTCTGGAGGTGAACGAATACAATCAGGTGGACTACACCTCTCTGAACCTCATCTACAATGTGGAGCAGGGGCAGGAAATCTGCCACCTGATCAAGCCCACCGAGGGCGAGCCGGGGCGCACCGTGGACAATCAGGAGCTTCCCGCCAAGAGCGGCCGGTCCGTCCCCCTTCCCAAGGGCCGGAACACGGAAATCAGCGAGGACGGAACCCAGCTGCTGGCCTCCATAGCGGGGCACGTGGAGTTCAGCGGGCGCAGCTTCCAGGTCAAGCCCGTGCTGGACATCAAGGGAGACGTGGACTTTTCCACAGGCAGTCTCAACTTCCTGGGGGACATCAATATTCAGGGCGACGTGCTCAGCGGCTTCACCGTCCGGGCCTCGGGCAATATCAATGTGGCCGGCGTCGTGGAGGCCGGAAGCACCGTGGAGGCCGGCGGGGATCTGGTGGTTGTCAAGGGCATCCTGGGCGACGGAATCACCACGGCCCAGTCTCAAAAGAGTGTGTTTGCCAAATTCATTGAAAACGCCACCGTCTGCGCCCGGGAGAATATACAGACGGACTGCATCGTCGGCAGCGGCGTCTACTGCGGCGGGGAGGTCGTGGTCCGGTCCGGACGGGGCGCCATTATGGGAGGCCGTATCTGGGCGGCCCATAAGATTTCCGCCAAAAGCGTCGGTTCCCCCTCGGAATGCAAGTCCTCCATCGTTCTGGGCGGAAGACCCTGCATCATTTTTGAGCAGGAGGCCGCCCGGCGGGAGGTCAACGCCCTGGAAATGGAGCTGGAAAAGCTGGAGTGCCAGCCGGACAGCCCCACGAAGTCCAGCCTCATCGGAAAGGTGAAGCTCAAGCTGGCCGCCGCGGGGCTGAAGCTCCAGCGGGCGAAGAAGACCCTGGATGAGCAGGCGGAGGCCCGGGAGGAGGTTGCGGACGACGGGCGTCTGGAGTGCGACGTCGCCTACCCCGGAACGAAAATCACCTTCGGGGACCAGACCCTCCGCCTGCACCAGGCGTCCCGTTTCTGTGTCATCCGGCAGCTTGAGGGCGAGATTGTGATTATGTAGCGCTCTTCCCCTCAGCCCTGTGTGATGCCCCCGGCGGGCCGGATGCTCCACTGGTCCGTCTGGAGGGTGAAAATCCGGATAACCGCCTCCTCCGTCAGGCCAAACCACACGGTTCCGTTGGCGGCGGAGGCCAGGCCGCTGCCGTCGGAGAAGATTTCCGGCGGCAGGGGCTCCGGGTCCCAGGTCATGTCCGCGATGAGGCCCTGGACGCCCTCCCCGATGGTCTCGTCATAGTGTTCCAGAAGCTCCTCAGGCGTGCCGGCGGCGTAAGCTCCGCCGGCCGTTTCAATTTGGACGGGGTATGCGAACATACCCGCCACCGCCTGCCGGTCCCCGTCCTCCAGCCGCTCCGCCAGCAGCAGAACGAAGTCCCGGGCCACGTCGGTCCGGATGCCCGTCCGGGTATACAACGGGTCCTCGGACTCCGACGGCAGCGTTCCCGGAGGCTGGTCCTGCAGCGCCTCCATACAGCGTTCATTGGCCTCCAGAATGGCGTTCAGGTCCGGCTCCCCGACCGGGGTCAGGGCGGAGTAGACGAAGCTGTCCGCCAGCTCCTCCAGCTCCTCCCGGCCAATGGGGCCGCTGGAGAAGGTGTCGTCTCCCTCCCGTCCAGTCAGCACATTTATCAGAATAAAGCTGTCCCCCAGGTCCGCCAGAATCAGGGAGCGGTTCCGGGGCCCCAGGCCCAGCGTGACGGAGGTCCCGTCCGTTGTCTGACAGCCCCACTCCTCAAAGCCGCTGAGGTCACCGACATTCAGCGCCACATCGTCAAAGGTCCCCTTGACGGAGCGGCTGAACTGGTATTCGATGGGCCCGTAGCCCTTCAGCTCTCCGGCTCCCAGCTCCGCGCCGCCGTCAAAGCGGAAGGTGCCGTTTTCGTAGATGTAGCCGGAGCAGGGGGTAACGTTCTCCCGGAAAAAGTCCCCCACAGCCAGGGGCCAGGTCTCCGGCAGGACCACCTCCATCCAGGTGTGGAGCTTCAGATTGTATTTTGCAATGATCTCCTCCAGCCTGTCGGCCATCTCCTGGGTGTAGACCAGGTAGTTCCCGTATCTTTCCTCGAAGCCCGTAGGGGCGTTGCCAATCGCGCCGATGATGGCCCCGTCCCGGTCATAGCGCTCCTGAAACGCCTGCCACTCCGCCAGGGCCTGGCTCTCCGGGGTGTCCGACCAGCCGGAGAGGCTGACAAAATCCTTGTACTCGTATTCGCCGGGGACCACGACGCCGTTTTCGTCCGTCACATTCACGCTGCCCTTCTCCGGCAGCAGCAGGTCCCCCAGGCCGAAGAAGTTGGCCGCCACCGCCAGTCCCGACAGCGCCGCCGCCAGGGCGGCCGCCGCCGCAATCACAGCCAGGCGCTTTCCCGCTGTTCTGCGTCTCATCATCTGATAATCCTCCCATCGAATGTCTCCGGACCCATGGACCTGGGAGAAGGTTTCCTGATAAAAGCTCCGGTTACTCATTCTGCCACGCCTCCCCCAACGTTTCTCTCAGCCGCTCTCTGGCCCGGGACAGCCGGGTGGTCACCGCGGACTGCTTCAGTCCCAGCAGCTCCCCGATCTCCCGGACCGTCAGCTCCTCGTAGTAAAACAGATACAGCACCGTCCGGTATTTCTCCGGCAGGGCCATGACCTCCCGGTATAAGCAGGCCTGTTCCGGACGGTCGAACACCGGCGTCTCCGGAACCTCCTCCAGAGCGGCCCGGCGCTTCCGCCAGGGGCTTTTCAGCACATCCCGGCAGTAGTTCACCGTCACCCGCAGCAGCCAGCGCCGCAGGTGTTCCTGCCCCTCAAAGGGCTTCTTCTCCCGGAACAGGCGGAAAAAGACCTCCTGCACCGCGTCGTCCGCGTCCTGGGGATTCCCCAGGGCGTGGAGGGCAGTCCGGTAGACCATGCTTTGAAATTGTTCCACGGCGTTGTTAAACTGGGTCCTTTCCATATGTCATCCTCGATTCATGAGCGCTCTCACTTGATATACGAGGGAGGGCGGGGGTTTGTCACAGATTCCGGAGACGAAATCCGGCGTCTGTTTCCAAACCGCCGGGACGCCGCCTGTGCGGGCCGCTAATGCCAGGCCCGTCTCCGGTTTTCGTGTCTGACGCCAGGAGTATAGCAAGGAAATTGTACCACAAAACTGCCGCGGCGGCTTTGCCGTCTGACACGGTTTTTGCAGGGAATGGGGGTTCGGCATGAATTTGCCTGTCGCGGCGGAGCCGCTTTCGCCGGTTGGGCCGTAGGTTTTTTCCGATGGCTCGGCATGTATTGCCCTTCCAGATGCGAGGCGGGCGTTTCCCGGCGGAGCCGCTTTCGCCGGTTGGACCATGGGGGCTTTTTCCTGCTGTCCGGCATGTGCTGCCCTTCCGGGCGCAGGGCGGACGCTTCCCCAAAGGGCGTCCGGTTGGGAGATTGCTTGCGGGGGGGGACCGCCTCCCCGGCAGCGTGTTTCCTTTTTGTATTGTACTCCTACAATTTGAATACGCCTTTCTCCAAAAGAGGACTTGACAGCAGAGCGATTTTCGTGTAGTATTTTATCCCGAAAAATCGGAGAGGAGAACGCCTATATGATGATTATGACCGGCGGGTCCGTGTTCTGCGGGGGAGGCTTTCAGCCCCTGGACATTGCCATTTCCAAAGGCCGCATTGTTTCCGTTGGCCCCTCCCTTTCCAAGGGCGGCGCTCAGGTTATTGAATTGAATCACTGCTTGGTCGTTCCAGGTTTCGTTGATGTTCATGTCCATCTGCGAGAGCCTGGATTTTCTTATAAGGAGACCATTGCCTCCGGCACCGCCGCCGCCGCTGCGGGGGGCTATACGGCGGTCTGCGCCATGCCCAATCTGAACCCCGCGCCGGACAGCCGGGAGAATCTTGAAAGGGAGCTGGAGGCCATTGCCCGGGACGCCCGGGTCCATGTCCATCCCTATGGGACCATCACCCGGGGGGAACAGGGCGGAGACCTGGCGGACCTGGCCGCCCTGGCCCCCTTCGTCCCCGGATTCTCCGATGACGGGCGGGGTGTCCAGTCTGAGGACATGATGCGGGCCGCCATGCTGCTGGCCAAACAGCTGGACAGGCCCATTGTGGCCCACTGTGAGGACGAATCCCTGCTGGAAAAGGGCTGGGCCGTTCACGACGGAGTGTATGCGCGCCGCAACGGTCTTCCCGGCAACGACCCCGCCAGCGAGTGGAAGCAGGTGGAGCGGGACATCCGTCTGGTCCGGGAGACCGGCTGCCGGTATCACGTCTGCCACGTCTCCACCAAAGAGAGCGTGGCCCTCATCCGCCGGGCCAAGGCGGAGGGCCTTCCCGTCACCTGTGAGACGGGGCCCCACTACCTCTGCCTCTGCGACGAGGATTTACAGGACCATGGCCGCTTCCGGATGAATCCCCCCATCCGCTCGGCGGAAGACCGGGACGCCCTGGTGGCGGGCCTTCTGGACGGCGCCGTGGACTGCATTGCCACAGACCACGCCCCCCACTCGGCGGAGGAGAAGGCCGGCGGTCTCCGGGGCAGTCTCAACGGCGTGGTGGGTCTGGAATGCGCCTTCCCGGTGCTGTACACGGAGCTGGTGCAAACCGGAAAGGTCCCGCTGGAAGTGATTTTAAATGCCCTGTGCGTCAACCCCCGCCGGATTTTCAACCTGCCCGGCGGCGAGATTGCGGAGGGCCAGCCCGCCGATTTGGCGGTGCTGGACCTGGAGTGCCCCGGCGTTGTGGACCCGGAGGGTTTCCGCTCCCTGGGCCGGGCCACCCCCTTCGAGGGCCGCTGGGTGGACGCCGCCGTCCGCATGACCATTGTGGACGGAACCGTTGTGTTCCCGGAGGGACTGAAGCCGTCCCCGTCGGGAATCATCGGCATCATCCGGGGCTGTGACCGGCCGGAAGGAGAAACACCATGAAGCAGTGCACATTCATTTGGAGGTCCCGGCGGCAGCTTACGCCGGATACCTGGGAGCTGGTCCTGATGGCCCTCAATTCCCAGGACACCGCCGCCGTCACCGCCCCGGGCCAGTTTGTCAACCTGGCCCTGCCGGGGAAATTTCTCCGGCGGCCCATCTCCGTCTGCGACTGGGGGAAGTATCACCTGACCCTGCTGGTGAAGGAGGCGGGGGAGGGCACGAAGGAGCTGGTGCGCCTGCCTCCGGAAACGGAGCTGGACGTACTGGCGGGCCTGGGCAATGGCTTTGACTTCGCGCCGGAGACCGTGGGCCCCGCCCCGGTTCTGGTGGGCGGCGGCATCGGCGTCGCGCCGCTGTACGGGCTGGCAAAGCGGATGCTGGAGAACGGGCAGAGCCCCCGGGCCGTTCTGGGCTTCCGCTCCAGGGCGGACAGCTTTTACCTGGAGGAGTTCGCCGCCCTGGGCATTCCGGTTCTGCCTGCCTCCGAGGACGGAAGCCTGGGGGTCAAGGGCTTTGTCACAGACGCCCTGAACACCCTGCCAGACTGCTCCTATGTGCTGGCCTGCGGCCCCACGGCCATGCTGAAGGCCGTCCACGCCCTGCCCCGGCTCACCGGGGGACAGTTCAGCTTCGAGGCCCGGATGGCCTGCGGCTTCGGGGCCTGCGTGGGCTGCACCATCGAGACGAAAAACGGCCTCCGCCGGGTCTGCAAGGACGGGCCCGTGTTCCGGAAGGAGGAAATTCTATGGTAGATTTATCCGTCAGTCTGGCGGGGGTGACGCTGAAAAACCCCATTATCCCCGCCTCGGGGACCTTCGGCTATGGCCGGGAGTTCGCTGAGATTTATGACCTGAATATCCTGGGCTCCTTCTCCTGGAAGGGCACCACCCGGGACCCCCGCCCCGGCAATCCTCAGCCCCGCATTGCCGAAACCCCGGGCGGGATGCTGAACGCCGTGGGGCTCCAGAACCCCGGCATGGAGGCGGTTCTCCGGGAGGAGGTTCCCAACATCGCCAAAATTTTCCGGGGGCCGGTGATTGCCAATGTTTGCGGCTTCTCTCTGGAGGAGTACGCGGAGAACTGCGCACGTCTGAACGACGCGGAGCAGGTGAGGATACTGGAGGTCAACATCTCCTGTCCCAACGTCCACGCCGGCGGGAAGAATTTCGGCTCCGACCCCCAGAGCGCCGCCGCCGTCACCCGGGCCGTCCGGGCGGTGACGAAAAAGCCCGTCTTCATGAAGCTCAGCCCCAACGTGACGGACATCGCGGAGATTGCCAAAGCCTGCGAGGCCGAGGGGGCCGACGGCCTGTGCCTCATCAACACCCTGCTGGGAATGCGGATCGACTTGAGGACGAAACGCCCCCTGATTGCCAACCGCACCGGGGGTCTCTCCGGTCCTGCCGTGTTCCCGGTGGCGGTGCGGATGGTGTGGGACGTATATGAGGCGGTGGGGGAGAAAATTCCCGTCATCGGCTGTGGCGGCGTGAGCTCCGCGGAGGACGCCGCCGAAATGATGCTGGCGGGCGCCTCCGCCGTGGAGGTGGGGGCCGCCAGCCTGCGGGACCCCTGGGCCTGCAAAAAAATCATCGAGGACCTGCCTGCCGTCTGTGAGCGGCTGGGCGTTTCCCAAATATCTGAATTGACAGGAGGAGCACACCATGGCGCGTGACGTGATCATTGCACTGGATTTCCCCACCCGTGAGGAGACCCTGACCTTTCTGGACCGCTTTCCCGGCGGAGAAAAGCCCTTTGTGAAAATCGGTATGGAGCTTTATTTCGCCGAAGGGCCGTCCATCGTCCGGGAGATCAAGGCCCGGGGCCACAGGATTTTCCTGGACCTGAAGCTCCACGACATTCCCAACACCGTGAAGCGGGCCATGTCCGTTCTCTCCGGCCTGGACGTGGACATGGTGAACCTCCACGCCGCCGGGGGCTCCTCCATGATGAAGGCCGCCCTGGAGGGCCTCACCCGGCCCGACGGGACGAGGCCGCTGCTGATTGCCGTGACCCAGCTCACCAGCACCGACGCAGAGACCCTGAAAAACGAGCTGCTGATTGACACCCCCATGGCGGAAACCGTCCTCTCCTATGCCCAGACCGCCGCCCGGAGCGGCCTGGACGGCGTGGTCTGCTCCCCCCTGGAGGCGGCCCTGGTCAAGGAGCGCTGCGGGGACAGGTTCTGCACCGTCACCCCCGGCGTCCGCTTCGCCGGCGGCGACACGGGGGACCAGAAGCGTGTCATGACCCCGGAGAAGGCCGGACAGAGCGGCTGCGACTACGTCGTCATGGGCCGGCCCATCACCCAGGCGGCGGACCCGGTGGAGGCCTACCGCCGGGCGGTGCGGGAATTCTCAGGCGCATGACCCGTCAGGCGGCACTGCCGGCCCTGCTGCTGTTGCTGGTTCTGACCGGCTGCGGCAGGCGGGAAGCGCCGGATATCCCCGACGGCGTTCAGACCGGGCAGACCGTCAGCGGAACCGTCCGGTACTCGTTCGGAAACACGGTGGGCCCCCAGCGGCTCTGCGACTACTATCTTGACCCCGGCAGGGGCGTCTCTGTGTTCATCAACTATCCTGATTACGGCCGGTCCGACGGAGACGGCACGGCGGAGCTGATCCGGCAGACCGCCTATAACGGGTGGACCATGGAGGCGCTTACGGAGCGGCCCCATACCAGTGTCACCGTTGATTATGAGGTCACGCGGTGCGACATGGCGTATTTTTCAGCGGCCTTTCTCTTCTTCTATGTGACGCAGGGCGGCGCTTACCCGTCTTCCAGCGAGTACGCCGTCACCATCGACCGCAGGACGGACGAGCCCGTCCGCCTCTCCGGCCTTCTGGACCTGAGCGGCCCGGAGGACCTGGCCCGGCTGATTCCGGAGACCTTCACGGCCCTGGGGAACTGGTCCGATCAGCCGTCCCTGGAGGAGCTGGCGGACCTCTGCGCGGATTCCCCGGCCTGGAATGAAGGCGGCGGGTTTTACCTGACGGAGGACAGCCTGTGCCTGATTGTCTCCGACGGCAGGTATGACTATGTTCTGGAAGCCCCGCTGGCGTCCCTGCCCCTTTTGACGGAACCATAAAAAGGAGGATATTGATATGACCCGTGAACAGACCATTGCCCACGACCTGCTCTCCATCGGAGCGGTTTTTCTCCGGCCCGACCAGCCCTTTACCTGGGCCAGCGGCATCAAGAGCCCCATCTACTGCGACAACCGCCTGACCCTCACCGCCCCCGCCGTCCGCACCCACGTGGAGGAGGGCCTGGTGGACCTCATCTGCAAGCACTATCCCGGCGTGGAGGTCCTCATGGGCACCTCCACCGCCGGCATTGCCCACGCCGCCATTGTGGGCCACCTCATGGGCCTGCCCATGGGCTATGTCCGGTCCAGCGGCAAGGACCACGGGCGGCAGAACCGCATCGAGGGAAAACTGGAGCCCGGCGCCCGGGTCGTGGTGGTGGAGGACCTCATCTCCACCGGCGGCAGCTGCATCGATGTGGTGGAGGCCCTGCGGGAAGCGGGGGCAGAGGTGCTGGGCATCGCGTCCATCTTCACCTACGGACTCCAGAAGGGTCTGGACCGGCTGGCGGCGGCCAACGTGACCAACTACAGCCTGTCCAATTTCGACGCAGTGTGCCAGATTGCCGCCGACGAGGGAAAAATCCGCCCCGAGGACATTGAGCGGCTGAAAAAGTTCCGGGCGAACCCGTCGGACGAAAGCTGGATTCTGAAATAATGAGGAATGAGGAATTAGGAATGAGAAATTGCTCCATCATTTCAGTTATTCCTAATTCCTAACTCCTAATTCCTAATCCCTAATTCCTACCTTCTAATTCCTGATTTCTAATTGACAGAAAGGACGAATTATGCCCAGAAACATCATCGACGTGGTAGACCTCACCGTGGAGGAAATCGACGAACTGATTGCCACGGCGGAGGACATCATTCAAAACCCCGCCAAATATCAGGAGGCCTGCCGGCACAAGCAGCTGGCCACCCTCTTCTTCGAGCCCTCCACCCGGACCCGGCTCTCCTTCGAGTCCGCCATGCTGGCCCTGGGGGGCAGCGTCCTGGGCTTCTCCGAGGCCAATTCCAGCTCCACCGCCAAGGGGGAGACCGTAGGGGACACCGTCCACACAGTCAGCTGCTATGCCGACATCATCGCCATGCGCCACCCCAAGGAGGGCGCTCCCTACGCCGCCGCCCAGTTCAGTGAGGTCCCCATTATCAACGCCGGAGACGGCGGGCACAACCACCCCACCCAAACCCTCACCGACCTGCTCACCATCCACCGGGAAAAGGGCCGGCTGAACGGCTTTACCGTGGGCTTCTGCGGCGACCTGAAATTCGGCCGGACGGTCCACTCCCTGGTAAACGCCCTGAGCCGGTACGACGGTATCAGATTCGTGCTGGTATCCCCGGCAGAATTGAAGCTCCCCCGCTATGTGAAGGAGGAGGCTCTGAAAAAGCGGAACCTGCCCTATGTCCAGACCACGGACCTGGATTCCGTCATGCCGGAGCTGGACCTGCTCTACATGACCCGGGTCCAGAAGGAGCGCTTTTTCAACGAGGAGGATTATCTCCGTCTGAAGGACAGCTATATCCTCACCCCGGAAAAGCTGGAGCGGGCCAAGGCGGACCTCTCCATCCTGCACCCCCTGCCCCGTGTCAACGAGATTGCCGTGGCGGTGGACAGGGACCCCCGGGCCGCCTACTGGAAGCAGGTGAAAAACGGAAAGTTTATCCGTATGGCCCTGATTTTGAAGCTGCTGGACATCCATGTGTAAAAAGGGGGAGGAGCTTATGAATATCGACAGCATCCAAAACGGCGTGGTTCTGGACCACATCCAGGCCGGGAAAAGCATGGACATCTACAAATACCTCCACCTGGACCGGCTGGACTGCTCCGTGGCCATCATCAAAAACGTCCGCAGCGGCCGGATGGGGAAAAAGGACATCATCAAAATCGACACGCCTCTGGAGTTGGACCTGGATGTGCTGGGGTATATCGACGCCAACATCACCGTCAACGTCATCCGGGACGGCGTCCGGGTGGAAAAAACCCATCTGGAGCTGCCCCAAAAGCTGGTGAACATCATCCGCTGCAAGAACCCCCGGTGCATCACCGTGGCGGAACCCCAGCTGGACGCCGTGTTTCTCCTCAGCGACCCCGCCCGCCACACCTACCGCTGCGCCTACTGCGACACCGCCAAGGACCGGAAGCGCTGACCGGAGCATATGGAATCCTTTGAGCTGATCCGCTCCCGGCGGAAGACCCTGGCCCTGGAAATCACCCGGGAGGGCCGTTTGCTGGTCCGGGCCCCCCTGCGCTGCTCCCGGGCCCGGATCGACGCCTTTGTGAAAAGCCATGCCGCGTGGATTGAAAAGCACCTGGAGACCCAGCGGCAGAGGGCGGCCCTCCGCCCACCGCCCCCCACCGAGGCGGAGATTCAGGCTCTGAAAGAGAGAGCCCGGGCGGAGCTGCCGGGAAAAGTGGCCTACTGGAGCGAGAAAATGGGCGTGAGACCCACCGGGTTCAAGGTCACGGCGGCCCGGCGGCGCTACGGCAGCTGCTCGGGAAAGAACAGCCTGTGCTTTTCCTGCTTCCTGATGAACTGCCCGCCGGAGGCGGTGGAGCTGGTGGTGGTCCACGAGCTGTGCCACATCCGGGAGAAGAACCACGGCCCCGGGTTTTACGCGCTGCTGGAGACGTATCTGCCGGACTGGCGGGAGCGGAAGAAACAGCTTTTTCTGAATTAGGAATGAGGGGTGAGGAATTGCCCCCTTATGATTGCTGATTCCTGATTCTCAGCTTCTGATTTCTAGGGTCTGTTCACATAAACCACATGTGCGGATTTTCGAGCAAATTTTAGCCGGATGCGAGGCAAAAATTTGCAGGCGTACTGGCGTACGGCAAAAATTTTTAACGAAGCAGTCGGCAAAATTTGCCGAAAAGACGTGCGCGTGGGCTTATGTGAACAGGCCCTAAAAGGTCAGCCGCATGGAATACCAGGCCGCGCCGCCATGGGCGGAGGCGGAGAGCCCCTCATTTTGGAAGCCGAATCGGGCATAGTAATGGATCAGGGCCTCCTTGCAGGTGAGGACGCAGCCCGTCCGGCCCTGGGCCTGGGCGTCGGCCAGCACCCGTTCCATTACCTGGCCGGCCCGTCCCTGCCGCCGGTACTGGGGCAGGGTGTTCACGCCGAAAATCATCTGCCAAGCCCCTGTTTCCCTGTGAAAGGAGGGGTCGGCATACATGGCGTCCAGCAGCTGGGGTTCGTCGGTGACCAGACCGTTGATGAAGCTGACCAGACGGCCCTCGTTCTCCATCAGCCAGAAGTGATGAGGATAGACCCGAAGCCGGGCGGCCAGAACCTCCTGGGAGGCGGCTTCAGCGGGAGGGAAGCAGAGGGCTTCCACCGCCGCCAGGGCGGGGAGGTCAGAGAAAAGGGCGGTACGGATGTGCATGGGCGGCGCTCCTTTATATCGTCAACGCAGTTGAAAAGGAACAAAGCTCCTTTTCAACCGGCGAACGTTTGGCCCGCCGGCGCGCAGGGCGCGTATGCGTTTCCTGTGAAGTCTGGCGCACAAGGCCGCACATGCGGCCCAAAGCGCTGCATAGTAACGCTTCGCTGAAAAGAATCCATTGGATTCTTTCAGCTGCGGTGACTATAGATGTCCGTTCAGGAACTGGTATTCCAGCAGCAGCCGTCCGGTGCTGCTGGACATGTTCTCAAAGCAATAGGCCTGGTCCGCCGCGAAGCGCAGGGCGTCCCGCTCCAGAAGCTGAAAGGTCTGTCCCTCCGCCGTCAGGGTGATGGTGCCGGCCAGAACCGTGGCCCGGCAGATGCAGCCGCTGACCGAGGGAGAAGGGGCGTAGCGGGCGCCGATGTAAAGGTCCAGGAAGCAGCTGGCCAGCCGGGTGGTTTCGTCATAGGGCAGGCTGGGCCGCAGAACCGTCCTGCCGCCGTCCAGATGCTTGGGTCGGGTGTCCTGAATCCGAATCAGCACCAGGCTTTGAAAGCCGCCTGGCTGTGCTCTCTCTTCTGCGGGAACCGGATAGGTGCGCTCTTCCGCCATCGCTTCCATCGCCTTCGCCTCTCTTTACAGATGACTGAAAAATGCCGGCCTGGGGCCGTTTAGCTTATAGTACCTGCTTTGGAGGCATTTGTCAAGAAGCGGGGAGAAGAGGGAAGCGCCCCGGCGCGCATTTTATATAGTCAGCACAGTTGAAAATCGGTATCTACCGATTTTCAAACAGCGGCGGAGCCTCTGACGGGTGAGGAAAAAACCCCCTGTGCTGACTATGAAGTCCACCGCAAGGCCGTTTTACGGCCTGTGCGGCGAATCATCGCCGCACTTGTTGAAAAGAAGCGGATGCTTCTTTTCAACTGCGGTGACTATAACAGGACCGTGATGCAGGGACCGCCGCCCTCGGCGGCCTGCCGGTACAAGGGCCTCATATCTGGCTGCCCAAAGGGGCGTTCCCCGTAAAATAAAATCTGCAAATCAGACACTTCCAGAGAAAAGGGGGCACGTCTGTTCATACATTTTATCAGGAAGAGGAGGCGCAGGGGCAGGCTGTACGCCTGTAGGGGCGGCCCTCTGCGTCCTCCCGTGCTCCCCATGATACCGGGCTTTCCGCAGAAGGGGCCGGGACCAGAGCCCGGCCCCGGACAAGGCGCCGCAGACGGCGGTATCCATTCTCAGGGCCCGGTTTTTTTCCAGAGCGGCCTGGCCCACACCGGAGCGGAGACAGGTTGGAGCGGCTCCGGGCTTTTGGCGGGTCCCACGCCCGCCGTCACGTCCTCCCGGCGCAGGCATCCCGCCTCCCGCAGCGCCGCCAGCAGCCGGCCCCGGTCCGCCTCCTCCGGCAGGGCCGCCTCTGCCTCCGGCGGAAGGGAGAGAGCCGGCAGGGGCTGGGTTTCGTCATACAGCCGCAGGACCACCGGGTTGGCCATGGACAGGTCCCGCCGCAGGTCAAAGAGGACCAGGGCTTCGGCCCCCTCCAGCTGCTCCCTGGAGGGGCCCAGAAGCAGCGACACGCCGTATTCCCGCCGCAGCTGGCGGCACAGGTCTTCGCCGCCATAGGGCAGGTCCAGCAGGACATAGCGGTGCCGCAGGCACAGCTCCGTCACCGTCCGCACCACCTCGCCGGTGAGGACTGAGGCCGTCACCGCCACCCGGGCCCCGGCTACCGGCAGCCGTTCCGCCTCCAGGCCCGCCCGAACCCAGTCCGCCGCCAGGCTCCGGCGGAGGGCCAGCGTGCCCGTGATGCGCAGACCGCATTTTTCCAGCACAGCCCCATGGGAAAAGTCCGCCGGGGGAACAACTTGGGCAACGCCCAGCTTCCGCAGCCGCCGGGCCGCCGCCAGCAGCCTGCGCCGCCGGACCGCCGGATGGGGGCTTCGGGCGATTTCCACCCACAAAAAGCGGGTCCGCAGCAGGGGACGTTCCTCAATCTGTATGCGTTTCTGACCCTTCTGCGGGTCCTTCCAAAGCAGCAAAGCAACCATAATATGACCTCCCGCCTCATGATATGGGGCGGGAGGCCGAAATATGTTATGTTCCGCTGAGGGTGTACCCGGTGAGATAGCCCTTTTTCGGGGCTGCGCCGTCGTTCAGCGGGTTGATAATCTGGTTGTTTTCCGTAATCTCAAAGTGGAGATGGGGACCGGTGGAGTTGCCGGTGGAGCCGGTGACCCCCAGGACGTCGCCCTGGTTCACACGCTGTCCCACGGAGACGGAACGCTTGCTCATGTGGGCGTAGAGCGTGGAGTTGCCCGGCCCGTGGGACACCACTACATAGTGTCCGTAGCTCCTGGAGTACTCGGAGATGATGACGGTGCCCGCTTTAGCAGCGTAGATGGAACTGGTATAGCCCACCCGGCCGATGTCGGTGCCCTTGTGGTTGGTGGAGCCGATGCCGCCGGGAGAGGCCCGGCCTCCTACGGGGGAGGTGATATAACGGCTGTTTACCGGCCAGATGTACCCGCCGGGGTTGGACGCGGGAGCCGACTGGCCCGCCGCCGCCAGCCGGGCGGCCTCCTCCTCGGCCAGCTTCCGGTTCAGCTCCTTGATCTTGGCCTGCACCGCTGCCTCGTCGGCGGAGAGGTCGTCCAGGGCGTCCTCCTGCTCCTCCTGCTGCTTGCGGAGCTGGGCAATCAGGGCGTTGGCCTCCTCGCGGCGGTTGTCCAGGTCCTTTTTCTTTTGCTCCAGCTGGGACTTGGCTTCCTCAGAGGCGGTTTTCTGCCCCTCCAGGGTGACCTTGGTATCGGCAATTTCCGCCTGAATGACTTTCAGATTTTCGATTACACGCTGGTCGTAGTCCATAATCTCGTTGACAATGTCCAGCCGGCCCAGCAGGTCCGAGAGGCTGTCCGCCCGGAACAGGACGGCCCAGTATTCTGTTTTTCCCTGCTCCTCCATGGCCCGGACCCGCTTGCAGAACAGGGCGTACTGCTGGGCTTCCCGTTCCTCGGCGTCCGCCAGCTCCTGTTCCGTCTGGGTGATGAGGGCGGCGTAGGTCTCAATTTCCTGTTCGGTGTTGGCGATTTCGTCCTCGGTGAGGCTGATTTGACCGTCCAGCAGGCGCTTGCGCTCCAAGGTGTTGCTGATGTCGCCGGAGAGCTTGTCCAGCTGGGCCTGAATGTCCTTTTTCTCCTGGGCCAGGGCCTTGGCGTCGTCCTTCAGCGCGTCGATGTCCGCCTGGGTGACCGCCGCCGCCGGCTGAAGATTGGCCGGCAGCAGACACAGGACCAGGGCCAGCGTCAGAATCCGTCCAAGCCCCTTGATGTTCTTTTTCCGCTTCATATGCCCTCCTCAGACCTGTAAATACTTCCGGATGGCGGAGAGGCTGCCGCCTACGCCGATCAGAATGCCCGCGCAGCCGAAGGTCAGGGCCACCGGCTTCCAGAGCTGCTGAAAGGGAACCACGTCGATGAGCTGGAGGGCGTCGTTGGTGCTGACGCCCTTGGACACCGCCTCGTAGAGCATCCATTGCAGGAAGAAGGCGATGGTGGAGCCCAGCAGGCCCAGCAAAAAGCCCTCATACACAAAGGGCCAGCGGATGAAACCGTTGGTGGCGCCCACCATCCGCATGATGGCGATTTCCTCCCGGCGGTCAAAGGTGGTGAGACGGATGGTGTTGGAGATGATGAACAGGGAGACGATGAAGAGAATGGCAATCAGGGCGATGCAGACCACCGAGGCCACATTCCGCACGGTGATGAAGCCCCCGGCCACGTCCTCATAGGCGTTGATGCCGCCGATGCCCTGGGTGTTCCGCACCTGCTCCACCGTCTGGGAAATCAGCTCCAGATCGTCAATTTTCAGGGAAAACCGGTCCCGCAGAATTTCCGGGTCCAGGTCCTTGAAATACTCCTCGTCCGGATAGTCCTCCAGGAATTTTTCCATGGCCTCCTCCCGGCTGATGAACGTCACCGAGGTCACATTGGGCACGGCCCCCAGCGTCTTTTCCAGGGCCTTGATCTGCTGGTCCGTACAGTCCTCCTCGATAAAGGCCAGGATTTCGTTCTCCTGCTCCAGGTCTGCCAGAAGGGCGTTGGCGTTTACCGCCACCAGGGAAAAGGTGCCCATAATCAGCAGACAGGCCACGGTGATGCCGATGGCGGCAAAGCTCATGAAGCCGTGACTGAACATGTTGGACAGCCCCTCGTGGACAAAATATCCGAAATTGTGTTTACCCATGGATATGTCCTCCCACATAGCGGCCCACGCTGTCGTTGATGACCCGCCCGGAATCAATGGTGATGACCCGCTTGCCGAACCGGTCCACCAGATCTTTTTCATGAGTCACTACCACCATGGTGGTGCCCAGTTCGTTGATTTTCACCAGCAGGTCCATCAGCTCCAAAGACCGCTCCGGGTCCAGGTTGCCGGTGGGCTCGTCGGCAATGATGGTGTCCGGGTTGTTCACCAGGGCCCGGGCAATGGCCACCCGCTGCTGCTCGCCGCCGGAGAGCTCATTGGGGTAGCTGTGGGCCTTGTCCTCCAGCCCCACCAGCTCCAGGACATAGGGAATCCTCTGGCGGCTCTCCCTGGCAGAGGCCCCCACCGCGCGCATGACAAAGGCCAGGTTGTCATAAACGGTCTTTTTGTCAATCAGGCGGAAGTCCTGGAAAATAACCCCCAGCGTCCGGCGCATCAGGGGAATCTGCCGCTCGGAGATATTCCGGGTGGAAAAGCCGTTGACCCGCACCCGGCCCACGCTGGGCTCCACCTCGCCGGTGAGGAGCTTGATAATGGTGGACTTGCCGGAGCCGGAGGGCCCCACCAGAAAGACGAACTCGCCGGGACGGATTCTCAGCGAGATCCCCCGGACGGCCTTCGTCCCATTTTCATAGGTCATTTCCACGTCCTTGAGCTCGATGACTGCGGACTCTGATTCTACCATACGGGCACCTCCCATTGCTGTCGGAAAAGGGCGGCGGCGGACCGGCGGGCTGTCCCCGGCCGGCAGCCGGCAAAATTCCATAATAAACACCATTATATATGGTTTTCCGCCCCAATGCAACAAGAGAATCGTTTTCTTTTTCGGTTTCCAGTTTTTTCACATGTCCGGGGCGGAAGCGGGGCAGTGCAAACTATTGCGATAGTGTGAAAGTAACTCTACCACAGCGGCGGCTGTTTGTCAAGCGGCGGAGCGGGCCGTCCCTTTTAAGAAACATATAACTCCGGCGATTTTACAAAGGCACCTTGAACGGGACCAAGCGCTATGATAAGATCAGGGCAATCAATTCGAGATTTTCAGGGATTTGATTCATTAAAAGGAGAAGGAAGTGCCATATGGACAAAGCAGAAAAGAAACGGTTGCTGAAAAATTGGAAGAATGCTGAAAAAGAAAAGTTTGAATCCACACTTCCCATTCCAAGAGAAACATTTGAAGAGCTTTTTGATTATGTAGATGGCTGCCTGGACACCGCTGGGTGCAGTCACGATTTGAGATTTACTGTTGAATTTTTAAATAACCATCAAATCCCATTAGAGCCTGTTGTGGAATTTCTGCAAAAAAATGGCGGATATTGCGACTGCGAAGTGCTTATGAATGTTGAAGATAAATTGAAAAACTGTTTGTTTTAAGTGTGAGGCACATTGATATGACAAAAGTCTTGTGTTATAATCGGTTCAACAAATCTTTAGTTGTGAGGCGCCAGCGATGAAATATCATAAAGTGATACGGTTGAAAAATGGGATTGAATGCTGCTTGAGAAACGGAACCGAATCTGACGGTCAAGCCGTACTTGATCACTTTCATTTGACACATGGAGAGACCGATTATTTACTGACCTATCCAGACGAAAATTGCTTTGATGTCACGCAGGAAAGCCAATTTCTGAAAGAGAAATCCGAAAGTAAAAATGAAATCGAAATCGTTGCCGTAGTCAATCATGCAGTGGTGGGAACCGCTGGGGTTGAAGCAGTGGGGAAAAAACATAAGGTGCGGCATCGCGCCGAATTGGGCATCAGTGTAGCTAAAGAATTTTGGGGACTGGGGATTGGACAGGCGTTGACGGCAGTGTGCATTGAATGTGCAAGGGCTGCGGGATATATCCAGCTTGAGCTGAGTGCGGTTGCTAGCAATGCAAGAGCGTTATCCATGTATAAAAAAGCCGGATTTGTTGAATATGGCAGAAATCCCAAAGGCTTTCATTCCCGACTGGCGGGATTTCAAGAAGTTATTCATATGAGACTGGAATTATGATATGTGTATAAGCTCCAGTTTATTGGGCAGCCATCCATGAACGGGCGGCTGCCTGTTTTGGATAGTTTAACGAATGGTTTGGTGAAGCCGCGTTCAGCAGCACCCGTCTGAAAAGGGAGGAGGAGGCTCTGCCCGGCCTCTTCTGCGCAAATGTTCAGGCAGTTACCCAGGACGGATAACTGCCCGATAAGCCGGAAGTAACTGGATGTAAAAAACCTTCTCAAAGGACCGCGGAATGATTTCGGCGGATTTGCTCACTCAATGGGCAGATTGTGCTGCTTCAAAAAAGAGAGCTTATCCCAATAGCCCCGCTGGAACAGAATTTTCCCATTCACAACCTGGAAAAAGCCGCATCCCCGGAGCCCCAGGGGGTCGCGCCATTCAAGAATCGCCCACTGCCCGTCTTCAAATATATTCTCTGTAATGGCCGTCATATCTGCGGAGGCAAATTCTTCTGTGAACATTGCCCGGATTGCCTCAATTCCCGTAACAGGGTCATTTGCTACCTGATGGTTTATGGCGTTTTCATGATAAAGGCTTGTAATTGCCTCCACATCATGGAGATTGAAGGCGTCTACCCACTTGCATACCACTTCTTTCGGCCGCAGCATACGATTACCCTTTCTGTGTTTGTTTCGATTCCTTGTCTGCCGGGTCCCTTTTGACTGCTGCCGGGCCGCTCAGGAGTCGATGCCCCGGGAAGTCAGATACTTCTTGACCATCAGGGCCACCTTGAAGGTAATGGCGTCGTCGAACTCCCGGAGGTCCAGGCCTGTCAGCTTCTTGATTTTCTCCAGCCGGTAGACCAGGGTGTTCCGGTGGACGAAGAGCTTCCGGGCGGTTTCGGAGACGTTCAGGTTGTTCTCGAAGAAGCGATGGATGGTGAACAGGGTTTCCTTGTCCAGGGCGTCGATGGGATTCTTCTTGAAAACCTCCTGGAGGAACATCTCGCAGAGGGTGGTGGGCAGCTGGTAAATCAGACGGCCGATGCCCAGGTTTTCATAGTTGATGACATACTTTTCCGTGTCGAAGACCTTGCCCACGTCAATGGAAATCTGGGCCTCCTTATAGGATTTTGCCAGGTCCCGCAGGTGGGTGGCGATGGTGCCGATGCCCACCACAACGGTGCTCTCGCTGCCGGAGCGGAGACTTTCCTCAATGGAGGAGGCGATTTTGTTCAGCTCCCGGAAGCCGGCGCCCTCGGGCATCTGCCGGACCAGAACCACGTCGCCCTCACCGATGTTGAGAACGAAATCGTTCTGCCGGTCAGGGAACATGGACTGCACCACGTCGGTGGGCACGGACTCGCCCTTTTTCAGGGATCGGATTGCGAAGACGCCCCGGGCCACATCGGCGGTGACCCGCAGCTCCTTGGCCCGCATGTAAATATCCCCCAGCATGATGTTGTCGGAGATGATGTCCTTGATAAAGGAGCCCCGATCGTGTTTTTCCTCATAATAGGACTTGGCGGCGTTCAGCGCCACCGTGGCCACGGAGCAGACGGCCTTGCTGACGTCGTTCTCTCCAAAGGCGAAGGCGGCATAGTCAAACTGATTGCCCCAGCCGTTGAGGGCCTTGAAGGTTTTGCCGTCGGAGGAGATCAGGGCACCGGAGGCGTTGTTCACCACCGGGACATACTCCGTCCAGCGCTGCCCGATCAGGGACAGCTCGCTGCATGCGATCACGATGCCCTCGCTGTCAATGACACCGATGGTCCGATCCGTGTTTTCCTTTAATTGCAGCACCACGTTTTGATAAATTCTCCCAGACATGGTCATCCTCCTCAGCTAAATTTACAGGGGAAACCTTGTGTATTTTGTCAATGGCACTATTATATCGGCATTTTCTCCAAAAAGCAAGATGTTTTTTCTTTTTTCAACAAAAAAACCTTTGAGTTTTTGGTTAGTATTCGAGCTTTTTCTAGGAACTACACAAGTGCCCGGAGTTTTTCCATCTCTTCCTCGGTCAAAAAGCGAAACCCTCCCCGGGGGAGGCTCCGATCCAGGTCCAGGCAGCCCATCCGGACCCGTTCCAGGTACAGAACCGGCGCGCCCCGTGCCGCCAGCATCCGTTTGACCTGGTGGAATTTTCCTTCCCGGAGGGTAATCAGGACCTCGCTGGTCTCGCCGGAAGTCAGAATCTCCAGCCTGGCCGGGAGGCAGACCAGGCCGTCCTCCAGAGTCAGGCCCTCCGCCAGAGCCCGGCAGTCCGCCTCCGCCAGACGCCCGGCGGCCCGGGCATAGTAGACCTTGTCCACGTGGCGTTTCGGGGAGAGGAGGGCGTGGGCCAGTCCGCCCTCGTTGGTCAGCAGCAAAAGGCCCTCGGTGTCCTTGTCCAGCCGCCCCACGGGGAACAGCCCCTGCCGCCGGAGCTCCTGGGGCAGCAGGTCCAGCACGGTTTTTCCCCGTCCGTCCTCTGTGGCGGAGAGGACGCCGGCGGGCTTGTTCAGCATCAGCCAGGTATAGCGCCGGTAGCCCAGGGGCTGGCCGTCTACCAGAATGGAGGCGGTCTCCGGGTCCGCCTTGTCCTCGGCGGAGCGGGCGGGCCGGCCGTCTACCGTCACCCGGCCCCGGCGAACCAGCTCCCGGACCTCCCGCCGGGACCATTTTCCTGTGGAGGCGATGAGTTTGTCCAGCCGCTGGGGCTTTGGCCTCTCCATGGGCGTTTCCCTCCTGTTTTTGTTGTGTTTCCGCGTCTCAGGGACGCTCTGGGTCTATGATATCACAGACCGGGTGATATTTGAAGAGAAATGAAGGGAAAAAGGCGCAAAGATTCACAGGACGGAGCGAGGGGGCCGGAGGCGGACAAATCCCGTATCATAAATTGTCCCGGACATGAATAAGAACAGACAGGAGGGATGAATATGTTGATTTGGACAGCCAAATTTTCCAAAAAGAAAGCCGTGGCCGCCGTGATATTCATGGGCGTGGTGATGGCCGTGCTGATTGTGCTGATGGGCCGCACGCCGGAGGAGACAGAGGCGCCCCGACCCCAGCTGACCGGCAATGCCCAGCGGGTGGAGTATCTTCGGTCCCTGGGCTGGGAGGTGGAGGAGGAGCCCATTGAGACCCTTCAGTTCCTGTTTCCCGAGAAGCTGGAAGAGCCCTATTTATCCTATAACGAACTCCAGCTGCCCCAGGGCTTCGACCTGAGAGAGTGCCTGGGGCTTCAGGTGTCCCGCTATACCTATGCCGTCCTCAATCATCCCAGCCGGGCGGAGGGGGTCCAGGCCAATCTGTATCTCTGCGGGGGCGTTCCCGCCGCCGGAGATCTCTTCTGCCCCGGCTCCGGGGGCTTTCAGGACCCCCTGATTTCCGGCGGGACGGAGGAAGGGCGGTAGGCAGGTCCGGAGGGAAGTGAACAGGGCGGCCGGGCGCGGTTCGGCCGTCCTCTTTTTCGCCGGATGTGTCGAAACAAACAAAAGTTTCAGAAACGAGAAATATGACTGGAATTTACAGGCCGGCCATGTTATACTGTCTGGTATGTCCGGTGAAATCTGCCAACGTTAGGAGCGTGAATGCTTTGACCCTGTTATCCTCCATTCTTCTGGGCGTCATCCAGGGCGTCACGGAATTTCTGCCGGTGTCCAGCTCCGGCCATCTGGCCATTGCGGAGCACCTTTTGGGACAGACCACGGAAATTCCGGGCTTTTTTGATGTGCTGCTCCACCTGGGCACCCTGGCGGCGGTGTTCGCCGCCTATTGGGAGGATATCCGGGAGATGATTCTGGAGTTCTTCGACGGGGCCGCCGATATCCTCCATGGAACCACACCCACGCCGGTGCCCCCGGCCCGGCGGATGATTCTGCTGATTGTGGTGGGGACCCTGCCCCTGTTCGCGGTTCTGCCGGTGATGGATCAGGTGGAGAGCCTGGGGGACAACATGTATTTCGTGGCGGCGGCGCTGCTGGTCACGGGCTGCCTGCTCTTCGCCAGCGACCGGGTCCGCCAGGGCCGGAAGACGGAGCGGACCGCCTCGCTTCTGGACGCGCTGCTGGTGGGCGTGGGTCAGGCCGTGGCCACCTGTCCCGGCATCTCCCGCTCCGGCACTACCATCACAGCCGGGTGCTTCGTGGGCTTCGAACGGAAGTTTGCCGTCCGCTACTCCTTCCTGATGTCCATTCCCGCCATTCTGGGGGCCAATATCCTGAGCTTGAAGAAGGCCGTTGAGGCCGGCGTTCTCTGGGAGGAGGTCCCCATCTACCTGGTGGGCGTGGCGGTGTCGGCGGTGGTGGGCTACGCCTGCATCCGCCTGCTGAAGCTGATTGCGGAACGGGGCAAATTCGGCTTCTTCGCCTATTACTGCTGGCTGGCCGGCGTAGTGACGCTGGCGCTGATTGTCTTCCAGAGGGCCGGCAGCGCTGTCTGAGGAACGGATTCGGACGCATAAGAGAATCCCCGGCGGAACGGGGAAAACCAAAAACGGAGGTACATACCTGTGGCGACCTCAACACAAAAGCGTACGTCAACAAAACAGGGCTCCAGGAGCTCCGGCGGCAGCCGGAAGAGCGGCGGAAGCCGGCAGAGCCAAAAACAGCGCCCCGTCCGCCGGGAGGTAGCGGGGGGCGTTCTGCTGGCTCTGTCTCTCTTTGTGTTTGTCAGCTATTTCGGCGTCAAGGCCCTGTTTATTGATTTGCTGAGCACCCTCATCAAGGGCCTGTTTGGCTATGGCTACTGGATTTCCGGCCCGGCGCTGCTGCTGGCGGGTCTGATTCTGGTGTTCCACCACGGCAGGCCGGTGCGGCTGCGGGCGTCCTGCGCCCTGCTGCTGCCGCTGTTTTTCGGCGCGCTCACCCATATGGTGATCTGCAAGGAGGTTTATGACCCCTCCTTTTTCGGCCTGCTGAAAACCATCTGGACCGACGGCGTGGCCCTGAAGTCCGGCGGCGCTGTCTCCGGCGTGCTGGCCAACGGCTCCGTGGCGGTGTTTTCCAGGCTGGCCTCGGTGATTCTTTTCACGGTGCTTTTTGTGGTGCTGCTGATGATTTCCTTCCGGCTGACCTGGGCGGCGCTGCTGGAGAAGCACCGCCAGCGGCCCCAGTACGAGGAGGAGGAAACGCCGGCCATCAAGGTCACGCCTGTGGACCCGCCCCGGCGGCGTGCCGCCGGGTCCAAGCCCCAGATTGACATTCCCCTGGACGGCGAGGCGCCGCCTCCCCGGCGGGAGCGGGAGAAGAGCCGGTTTACCGGCTTCTTCCGCCATAAGTCCGAGGACCAGCGGACCCCGGACCAGATTCTGACGGCCCATGCCGAGACCGTCCGGGACGAGCCCGGGGAGACCGTCAGGAGCCCGGAGCCCGTTCGGGAAGCGCCCAGGCCGGTGCCGGAGCCTGCGGTTGCCGCCGTCCCGGAGCCGGCGACGGAAATCCGCACGCCGGCGATACCCGAAAGAGAAGACATCCCGGCCCAGCCCAAAACGCCTGAGCCTGTCCGGGAGTCCCCCAAAGAACCCCCCAAAGAGACGCCCAAACCGGAGACCTTTGGACGGACCAGCAAGGCGGAGACCGCCAAGGAGGTGGCGGCCCAGACCGCCGCCGTGGCGGCGGAGATCGAGGAGAAACTGGCGGCGGAGGAAGGCGCTTATCTGTATCCTCCCATCGACCTGCTGCGGCAGAGCAGCGGGGAGAACCATGTGGAGGCCGGAGCGGAGCTGCGGAACAACTCCCGCCGTCTGGCGGAGACCCTGACCAGCTTTGGCGTGGACGCCGCCCCCGGCGACGTCATCCACGGGCCGTCCGTCACCCGTTACGAGTTCGTCCTGGAGCAGGGGGTGAAGCTGTCCAAAATCACCAATCTGGCCGACGACATCGCCCTGGCCCTGGGGGCCACCGGCGTGCGCATCGCCCCCATTCCGGACAAAATCTCTGTGGTGGGCATTGAGGTGCCCAACAAGCAGGTGACGCCGGTGCTGATTCGGGACGTCATCGAGTCCCGGGAGTTCTCCGGCCATAAGTCCCAGTCCGCCTTTGCCCTGGGCAGGGACATCGGGGGCCGGAACGTCATCGGGGACATCGGGACGCTGCCCCACGTGCTGATTGCCGGCACCACCGGTTCCGGCAAATCCGTGTGCACCAACTCCCTGATTATCAGCCTGCTCTTCAAGTCCACGCCGGAGGAGGTCCGGTTTATCATGGTGGACCCCAAGATGGTGGAGCTGGCTCCCTACAACGGCATCCCCCATCTGCTGATTCCCGTGGTGACGGACCCCAAGAAGGCCGCCGGGGCCCTGCAGTGGGCTGTGTTTGAGATGATGAAGCGCTACAAGACCTTTTCCGAGCACGGCGTGAAGAAGCTGGAGGAGTTCAACCGCCTGGCCCGGCAGCGGGAGGACCTGGAGCCCCTGCCCAGCGTGGTGGTGGTCATCGACGAGCTGGCGGACCTGATGCTGGTGGCGGCCAAGGAGGTGGAGGAATCCATCTGCCGGGTGGCCCAGATGGGCCGCGCCGCCGGAATGCACCTGGTCATCGCCACCCAGCGGCCCTCCGCCGACGTGATTACCGGCTTGATGAAGGCCAACATCCCCAGCCGCATCGCCTTTGCCGTGGCCTCCTCTCTGGAGTCCCGCATCATTCTGGACACCACCGGCGCGGAGAAGCTGGTGGGCCGGGGCGACATGCTCTATGCTCCCCTGGGAGCGGGCAAGCCCCAGCGGGTTCAGGGCTGCTTCATCACCCCGGAGGAGATTGAACAGGTGGTGGCCTTTGTCAAGCAGACCGGCGAAGCCCGCTATGACGACGAGGTGATTGCCAAGATTGAGGAATCCGTCCAGGAAAAGGGAAGCAAGGGCGGAAAGGCCCCTGCCGAGCCGGAGCCCAGCGAGGAGGACGAACTGCTGCCCGCCGCCGTGGAGGTCATCCTGGAGACGGGACAGGCCTCTGTGTCCATGCTCCAGCGGCGGCTGAAGCTGGGCTATTCCCGGGCGGCCCGGCTGGTGGACCAGATGGAGGAACGGGGCTATGTGGGCCCCTTTGAGGGGTCCAAGCCCCGGCAGCTTCTGATTACAAAGGAGAAGTGGCAGGAGATGAAGATGGGCGGAACTGGCAATGACGGGCCGGAGGAGCCGCCGGAAGAGGAGTGAGGGGCGAACCGGGGGAGTGTCCTGCTCGGAAACTTTTCGGAAACTTTATGCAGGAGTCTGTCCCGGCCCGTCTCCCGGGAGCTTGCGGCTTCCGAAAAACGGGGCGGGACAGAGTCTGCTTCCTCATCCTCCTGATAACATGCGCGTCTGGACACTCCCGCGAACGGGATTCCTGTTGACACGGCGGGGGAAGCGGTTTATAATCAGGCATGACAACTAAATAGTATGAATGTCTTCAAGGCAGGGTGAAATTCCCGATCGGCGGTAGAGTCCGCGAGCGCCCAGGCGCTGATTTGGTGCGATTCCAAAACCGACAGTACAGTCTGGATTAAAGAAGGCGTATGGAATTTGTCAGGGGCTCCTGGCGTTCCGCGCGTTCTTTTTCTTCCGGCGGCGGCCTTGCGGACATGCTCCATACGTCTCAAGAGTAAAACACCTGAAGGCATTTTCATGCTTTTAGGTGTTTATCTTTTTGAGGAGGTATGATTTATGAACCGAACAACCAAAAACCTCGCGGCGGCAGGGATGCTCTGCGCCCTTGCCTACGGGGCCGCGGCGGCGGGACGGGTTCCCCTGGTGCTGTTCCTGAAGTACGACCCAAAGGATGTGGTGATTGCCGCCGGCGGGCTGATCTACGGACCGGCAACCGCGTGCTCCGTGGCTCTGGCGGTCTCGCTGGCCGAGATGTGCACCGTCAGCGAAACCGGGATCCTGGGCTGCCTCATGAACGTCGTTTCAAGCTGCGCCTTCGCCTGCACCGCGGCGCTGGTCTACCGGCGGAGGCGGACCCTGTCCGGCGCGGTCAGGGGACTGCTGTGCGGGTGGCTGTGCATGGTCTCGGTCATGCTGCCCTGGAACTATCTGATTACCCCCATTTACATGGGCTATCCCAGGGAAGCGGTGGCGGAGCTGCTGATTCCGGTCTTTCTGCCTTTCAATCTCATAAAGGGCGGCCTGAACGCGGCTTTGACCCTGCTTCTGTACCGGCCCCTTATGACGGCGCTGAGACGCGGGGGCTTTATGGAAGAACCGGAATAAGCCTGTTCGCGCGTTTGCGCCGCCGGACATGACCGCCGGAAGAGGAGAAAAGAAAAACGCCGGAGAAGAAACTTCTCCGGCGTTTTGCGCGCCGCTGGGGACAGGCTGGCATGTCAGGACGCCGGCAGGACGGAAGCTGCGCCGTGGTCCGGGGCTGCCGCCGGCGGGCAGAGGGGTTCGGATGGAGGGGTGAATTTAAACCCGGAACCCACAAATCCGGACGCTTCTCCGAACCCCAAAAAGATTATGATTTTTTCCGCGTCAAGCAAAATCCGGCGATTCCGCCAATCAGGACAAGCGGCGCGATTCTGATGAACAGCCACTCAAATGCGTGAAATGCTGTTCCGATGACCGCAGTTTCCGGATGGCTGTAATCCCAAGCCAGGTAAGGGCTGTTCAATCGGACCAGGGCTGCGAAAACGGCTGCCGAAGCCGCGCACATGAAGATGAAGGACCAGTGGAGCACGGTCTGCCGTCGTGATTTCCTGCGCGCAAGCTGAAGGCTGATGGCCTCAAGGGTCTGGGAAATGGCCCTGAGGTCGCCGGTCTTTTCCCCGGCGGCGGGTTCCCCCAGCAGTACGCTCACCGGCGTTTCAAATACCTCTGAAATGGAAATCAGCATATCGGAATCCGGAACCGACAGGCCCTGTTCCCATTTTGAGATGGTCTGCCTCACCACATTCAGCCTGCCTGCAAGCTCCTCCTGTGAGAGCCCTTTGGATATTCTGATGGCTTTTATGTTTTCGCTTAGCATCAAAGAGCGCCTCCTTTCACCGCCATTATACAGAGGGAAGCCCGTTGCGGCAAGCAACGCGGATTAACATGCCGGTGTTTTTGCAATCAAGCCCGGTTTTCGGCCTGACACAGGCGGAGTCTGCCTCTGCCGCAGGCGCTGTCCGGCTGGTCCGGGCTCTGGTTCAATTCAGCGTATCCGCCGCCTGCCTGAAAAGGGCCTCCGCCCGCTCCGCGACGGCGGGACAGGTTTTGAGCTCCGGGTCTCTGGCCAGCAGGCTGTCCGCCTCCTCCTGGGCCTCCTGGAGCAGCTGGGCGTCCATTCCCAGGTCCGCCAGCTTCAGCCCCGGCAGGCCGTGCTGCCGCTGGCCGAAGAAATCCCCCGGCCCCCGGAGGCGCAGGTCCTCCTCAGCGATTTTAAAGCCGTCGGAGGTTTTGGTCAGCACCCGCAGACGCTCCGCCGTCTCCTCGTTTCTGTGGTCGGAAATCAGGATGCAGTAGGACTGGTGCTTCCCCCGGCCCACCCGGCCCCGGAGCTGGTGGAGCTGGCTGAGGCCGAAGCGCTCCGCGTTTTCAATGACCATCACGGCGGCGTTGGGCACGTCCACGCCTACCTCGATGACGGTGGTGGACACCAGCACGTCAGTTTCCCCGGCGGCAAAGGCGGTCATAACGGCGTCCTTTTCCCTGGGCTTCATCTTCCCGTGGACAAAGGCCACCCGCAGGTCGGGGAAGACCTCCCGCTGTAGGGTCTGGGCGTACTCCGTGACGGCCTTTTTGTCGTCCTCGGGGTCGCCGCTCTCCGTCACCTGGGGGCAGACGATATAGGCCTGCCGCCCCTGGGCGGCCAGCTTGCGGATGAAGCTGAAAACCCGGGGGTGGTAGCTGCCGGGGACCCGGTAGGTCTCCACCGCCTGCCGCCCCGGCGGCAGCTGGTCGATGACGGACACGTCCAAATCCCCGTAGAGAATCAGGGCCAGGGTCCGGGGGATGGGGGTGGCGGACATGACCATGGTGTGGGGGTGGGCCCCCTTGGAGGCCAGGGCCGCCCGCTGGCTGACGCCGAAGCGGTGCTGTTCGTCGGTGACCACCAATCCCAGGTTGGCGTATTCCACGCTTCCGGTAATCAGGGCGTGGGTGCCGATGGCAAAGTCAATTTCTCCCGCCGCCAGCTGGGCGGCGATTGTTTTTTTGGCTTTGGCGGCGGTGGACCCGGTGAGCAGGGCGCAGCGGACGCCCAGGGGCTCCAGCAGGGGAGAGAGGCCCGCGTAATGCTGCTGGGCCAGAATCTCCGTGGGGGCCATCAGCGCCGCCTGCCGTCCGTTTTTCACGGCGAAGTACACGCAGGCCGCCGCCACCATGGTTTTGCCGGAGCCCACGTCTCCCTGGCAGAGCCGGTTCATGGGCTGGCCGGAGGCCATGTCCGCCAGGGCCTCGTCCACACAGCGCCGCTGGGCCTCCGTCAGGGTGAAGGGCAGGGCCCGGTAGAACCCGTCCATGTCCACGGCATGGAAGGGGGCGACGTGAACGACCTCCCGCCGCTTCCGCAGCCGCCGCAGGCCGATGGTGAACAGGAACAGCTCTTCAAAGGCCAGCCGACGCCGGGCCAGGGCCAGGGCCTCGGCGCTCTGAGGAAAGTGGATGTTTTCATAGGCGAAGCCCGCCTGGCAGAGCTGGCGCCGCTGCCGGAGTTCGTCGGGGAGCACGTCGGGCAGAATGTCCGCGCAGGCGTCCAGCCCCTGGCGGACAGACCGGGAGAGGACGGTCTGGCCGACCCCGGCGGTGAGGGGATAGATGGGGACGATGCGGCAGGTGGCCTCCCGCTTCCCCTCGGGCTCCACGATGGGGGCCGCCATGCGCCAGAGCCGGGGCCCCCCCTCCGGCTTGCCGCAGAAAATATAGGTCTCGCCTTTTTTCAGACTGCTTTTCAGCCAGGACTGATTGAAAAAGGTGACGTCCAGCTCCCCGGTCTCGTCCACCGCCCGGAGCTTCACCAGGTCCAGCCCCCGGCGGGTAAAGGTCAGGGTGGGAGCTGTGGCCGCCATGGCGGACACACAGGCGGTCTCGCCGGGGATCAGCTCGGCAATGCGGCGGAGGGCCGTCCGGTCCTCATAGCGCCGGGGGAACCAGGAAATCAGGTCCCGCAGGGTATGAATGCCCAGCTTTTCCAGGGCCTTGGCCCGCTGCTCGCCCACGCCCTTGATATAGCGCACATCGGTGGTCAGATCTGCCATGGGACGCCTCCTCTTCAGGATTCTTCCGGACCATTATAGCGTGCGGCGCAGGGAAAAACAAGGGACTTTGGGGGATACCCCAAAGTCCGGGCGGCGAACGGCCAGTCAGCTCAGCCGTTCAGCCTTGTGTTGACGTATTCCAGGAAACGGAAGGTCAGGCCGTTTTCCTCCATGGGCTCGCCGGTAGAGACCAGGGTCCAGTTGGGCAGCTTATCCAGATTGGGAAAGAAGGTGTCCGCGCCCTCGGCCTGGGCGTCCACCCGTGTGAGGACCACCCGGCGGCAGCGGTTCAGCAGAGCGGTGTAGACGCTGCCGCCGCCGATGACCCAGACGTTTTCGCCGTCCTCTCCCGCCAGGGCCACGGCCTCGTCCAGGCTGGCGGCGGTTTCCATGCCCTCCTGGGAAAGGTCGGCCTGGTGGGTGACGACGATGTTCCGCCGCCCCGGAAGGGGCCTGCCGCCGGGGAAGGAGTCCAGGGTCCGGCGGCCCAGAATGACGGTGCCGCCCATGGTGCGGTCCCGGAAATGGCGCATGTCTGTGGGCAGGGAGAACAGCAGCTCCCCGTCCCGGCCAATGGCCCAGCGCCGGTCTGTGATTACGATTGCGTTCATTCAAAGCACCTCATATGGCTACGGGGATTTTTTCGTCAAAGGGGGCGGGGGCGTAGCCCTCCATATGGAAGCTGTCCGGGGTGAAGGCGTAGAAGTCCGTCACGCCGGGGTCCACGGAAAAGACGGGGGCCGGGGCGGGGGAGACCTCCAGCAGCCGCCGGATGATGGGAACATGCCGGTCGTAAATGTGGGCGTCGGCAATGACATGGACCAGCTCCCCGGGGACCAGACCGCTGGCCCGGGCGAACATGTGGACCAGAACGGCGTACTGCGTCACGTTCCAGTTGTTGGCGGTGAGCATATCCTGACTGCGCTGGTTCAAAATGGCGTTCAGGACGTTTCCGGAGACATTGAAGGTCATAGACCAGGCACAGGGATAGAGATTCATTTCGTGGAGGTCCTGAAAATTGTAGAGGCTGGTCAGGATGCGCCGGGAGGCGGGATTGTGCCGCAAATCATAGAGCACCCGGTCCACCTGGTCCATCTCCCCCTCGGGATACCGGTGCTTCACCCCCAGCTGATAGCCGTAGGCCTTGCCGATGGAGCCGTCCTCACCGGCCCACTGATCCCAGATGCGGGCCTCCAGATCGTGGATGTTGCTGGACTTCTTCTGCCAGATCCACAGCAGTTCCTTCACCGCCGTTTTCCAGTAGGTCCGGCGGATGGTCAGAATGGGGAATTCTGCGCTGAGATCATAGCGGTTGATAATGCCGAATTTCTTAACGGTGTGGGCGGGCGTTCCGTCCTCCCACCTGGGGCGGACGTCCTGGCCGGTGTCCCAGACGCCGCTGTCCAGGATATCCCGGCAGTTCTGGATAAAGAGCTGGTCGGCACGGCTCATGGCAAAACCTCCTGTCGTTTCTGATGGTCTGTTTACATAAGAAATGTGCAGGTTCTCCAGCTGATTTCTGCCGGAAGCAGGGCAAAATTTACAGGAGCGCCGGGCCTCAGACATGGGAACGCGGCAGAGGGCGGAACCGGCCGAAAAGACGTTCGTTTCATCTTATGTTTACAGAGTCCCATATACTATAGCAAATTTCAAAGCAGGTGTGAAGCGCCATTTTGAAGGGATTTTCAGAAGAAATTCCGCGGGTTTTTGCCGCTTTCTCCAAAGAAGCGCCAAAACTTTTCTCAGGTTTGTTGGAAATATCGGTTGTGAAAAGGCGAAAGGTGCGGTATAGTCAACCAAGCCGGACAGATGGCCGGAGGGAGCCCCGTCCGGCCGCATCCAGACGAAGAAAGGGGGCGGCGTTATGACTGAGGCCGGCAAGCGGGGATATCTGAAGGAGGATTTCCGTCTGTTTCACCTGAAGGACAGCCGTGCCCAGAAGGTGGATTATCATTACCACGAGTTCGACAAGCTGATTCTGCTCCTGGGGGGGAAGACGGCCTATCTGGTGGAGGGCGTCACCTATTTTCTCCAGCCCTGGGACATTCTGCTGGTGCAGCATAATTTAATTCACCGGCCCGTCATTGACCCCTCCGAGCCCTATGAGCGGGTGGTGATTTGGCTGGGACGGGACTGGATGGCTGCCCGCAGCGACCCCGGCGAGGCTCTGGACACCTGCTTTGACGCTACCCGCCGCCGGGGTTTTCACCTGCTGCGGACGGAGGGAGAACAGCGCCTTCAGTACATGCGGACCCTCCAGCGGCTGGAGGAGGCCCTGCACTCCACGGAGTTCGGCGCCGTCCGGCTGGCGGACAGTCTCTGCCAGCAGCTTTTGATTGAGGTAAACAGGGATGTGCTCCGGGACCCCAAGGTGGAGCCGGACTGCTGCCGGGTGGACCCCAAGGTGGAGGAGATTCTGCGCTACATCGCCGCCCATCTGGAGGAGAATCTGACGGTGGAGGCCCTGGCGGGCCGGTTTTATCTCAGCCGCTACTACCTGATGCACCGTTTTAAGGACGTCACAGGCTACACCATCCATCAATATATCAGTCAGAAGCGGCTGCTGCGGGCGGGGGAGCTGATTCGCTCCGGCACGCCGGTGATGAAGGCGGCGGAACAGGTGGGGTTTTCCGAGTACTCCACATTCCTCCGGGCCTTTCGGAACACCTTCCACATGAACCCCCGGGACTTCCGCTGACATATTTTTTGCTGCTTCCGCGCCGCTGTTTCGAGGAGATACAGGAGAGACATGGAGCTCAGAACGATATGCCGGGAGTTCCGCTAACATGATTTTCGCGGCTTCCGCGCCGCTGTTTCGAGTAGATACAGGAGAAACGTTTATGGAGCTCAGACCGATATGACGGGAGTTCCGCTGACATGATTTTCGCGGCTTCCGTGCCGCTATTTCGAGTAGATACAGGAGAGACGTTTATGGAGCTCAAACCGATACAAGTGGAATTCAGCAACCGGGACCTGCGCCGGCTCATTGTTCCCTTGGTGATTGAACAGCTGCTGGCCATCACCGTGGGTCTCTGCGACTCTGTGATGGTTTCCCAGGTGGGAGAGGCGGCGATTTCCGCCGTGTCTCTGGTGGACACAGTAAACGTGCTGCTGGTGAACGCCTTTTCGGCCCTGGCCACCGGCGGCGCCATCATTGCCGGGCAGTATCTGGGCCGGCAGGAGCGGGAAAAGGCCGGCCACTCCGGGACGCAGCTGCTGCTGTTCATGGGGGAGATGTCCCTGCTCATCATGGTTCTGTTCTACCTGGGCAAGGGCTTTGTGCTGAATGTGGTCTTCGGACAGGTGGAGGCGGACGTGGCGGCCTACGCCAATACCTACTATATGATTGTGGAGGCGTCCACGCCGTTCCTGGCCCTCTACAGCGCGGGAGCGGCGCTGTTCCGGGTGATGGGCAACTCCAGAATCTCCATGTGGGTTTCCCTGATGATGAACCTCATCAACGTGACAGGCAACGCCCTGCTGATTTTCGGCCTGGGTCTGGGCGTGGAGGGCGTAGCCATTCCTACGCTGGTGTCCCGTGCCTTCGCGGCGGCGGCCATGGTGATGCTGCTGCGCCGTCCGGAGCTTCCTTTGCAGGTGGAGCGCTTCACGCTCCGGCATGACCGGCAGGTGGTGCGGAACATCCTGCGCTTCGGCGTGACCAACGGGCTGGAGAGCAGCATGTTCCAGCTGGGAAAAATCCTGCTGCTGTCCACGGTGGCGGTCCTGGGCACTGCCTCCGTGGCGGCCAACGCTATCGGCAACACCATGGCGACCTTCCAGTGTGTGGCGGGGAACGCCATGGGTCTGGGCATCGTGACGGTGGTCTCCCGGTGCATGGGGGCCGGCAGCTGTGAGCTGGCCCGGTTCTATACCAAAAAGCTGTTGAAGTTCACCTATTTCTTCATGTTTCTCTGCATCCTGACGGTTTACCTGTCCCTGCCTCTGGTGCTGCGGCTCTACAGTGTTTCCGCCGAGGCGGAGGGCTATGCCCGTCAGATTATCTGGCTTCACGGCTTTTTCGGGATGCTGGTCTGGCCCCTGTCCTTCACCCTGCCCCAGGCCCTCCGGGCCGCCGGAGACACCCGGTTTACCATGGTGGTCTCCACCG